>ENA-OVFS01000009-OVFS01000009.1-human-gut-metagenome-genome-assembly--contig:-NODE-9-length-268024-cov-10.693864_pt1 | contig 268024 bp, 253 predicted proteins | sample MGYA00237763_ERZ505405 | MGnify/ENA primary metagenome ERZ505405 (study PRJEB26158, sample SAMN06016401) | human gut metagenome | biome: human gut; feature: ankylosing spondylitis patient; material... | reverse complement strand
AACCCACGTATCCAGCTTGGAAGGCTGGTGTTCTACCATTGAACTACACCCGCAGGAAAATTTTTCTTTTTTCGCTGACCATTAGATTATATCTCATATCCACTCATTTGTCAACAAGTTTTTTATCTTTTTTTCGATAAAAATCGGGGTGACAGGATTCGAACCTGCGACTTCCTGGTCCCAAACCAGGCGCTCTAGCCAAGCTGAGCCACACCCCGGGGATTTCGCAAAGCATTTAAAAACAAAAGTTCACTAAATGCGTTTAAAATTATACCGTAGATAGGTTGGATTGTCAACCACTTTTTTTATTTATTCGAGGCTTTATTCGAGGCTGAATCCTCCACTATCTCTGTTCCGGCGGCATTTCTTCTACAATTGGCTGCATACGCACTTTCTGCGCAGGCAGCTATCTGATTTCATACAAAAAGCAGTTCCGAACTTATTCTTCGAAAACTGCTTTCTGATTTTATCTGTTTTGTGCCAATTATTTCCGGTCCCGCCTAGTAAAGTCCCGACGGAATATCCCTGTCCTGATCCACATAACAGACCGTATAATGTGCCTCACCGTTCCGATCAAGCTCCATCAGCATGTAGGACGGCTTTCTTCCGTCCTGTCTCGGATAGGAGAGACTTCCCGGGTTCAATACAACAAGCCCGTCCTCACAGTACTCCAGATGCGGCTTGTGGGTATGTCCGAACATGACGATATCGGCTTTTCTGGCTCTCGCCTCTTCCTTGATCGTCTCCAGCTCGAAAGATACGCCGTACATATGGCCATGGGTCAGAAATGCCCGGTATTTTCCGATCGAGATCTCCTTCTCCCTGTCTGTCTGGGAGAAGAAGTCATTATTTCCGCGCACCACGCGGATCACGCAGTTATCATTATTTACCCATTCCTTAAAATATGCCTCGCTGCCCTCGGTATCGCCCAGGTGGATCAGCATATCGAACGGGGACTGTTTCTCAATAATTTCCCTGAGATTTCCATCTCTTCTGTGGGTATCGCTCACGATCAGAATTTTCATACTTTATTCTCCGATCTCTTCTGCAAGACGTTTCTTCATCGCCCGAAGCGCTTTTCCGCGGTGACTGATGGCATTCTTCTCATCCATGGTGATCTCCGCCGATGTCTTTCCGTACTCCGGCAGCATCAGGATCGGGTCATAGCCGAATCCGCCTGCGCCAGCCGGTTCATGGGCGATCACACCCTCCATGGTTCCCTCCGCTGTCAGGGTTCTTCCATCCGGGAGAACTGCCGCGATCACGCAGACGAAACGCGCCGTGCGCTTTTTCTCCGGAACACCATCAAGGCGGTGGATCAGGTTCCAGTTTTTAATTTCATAGGAAGTCTTCTCTCCCATGTAGCGCGCGGAGTAAACGCCCGGCTCCCCGTTCAACGCATCGATCACAAGACCGGAGTCATCTGCCAGAACGATCCCGCCTGTCTTCTCCCACACGGCTTTTGCCTTAATTAACGCATTTGCCGCGAATGTATCTCCATCCTCAACAATATCAATATCCACACCGGCTTCCTTCATGGACAGGATCTCCGCCCCGAGGTCTTTTAAAATCTCGCGGATCTCCCGCATTTTTCCGGCATTTGATGTTGCAAAAACAATTTTATGTTCCATGTATCTCTCACTTTCCAATTTTCCGGCTGTAGGCCTTCAGGCACACGTTGCATCTCTTGGATGTCTCCGTCCGTTCCCACAAAGAGCCGTCGAAACTAATATACCCCTCGCCGTCGCCTATGTCAATATTTCCGGTCCGTCCGCCCCCAGCATACTCCACCGCCACCGGCTGCGTCGTCCCAGGCGTGCGGATCCTTACCGCCACAACGAACATTTCGCCTGCATCCAGTTCCTGGGACTTTGCCAGGTTCACTGTATAAAATCCCGTATCCGGCAGTGTCCCGGATGCCAGGACTTTTCCACTGTCCGTCTGGAATTTCACATTATTTTCCACATGTTCACGGAAGCTGTCCCCGTCAAACACATACACTTCATACTCCGTGTCCGGTGCCGTAGCGTAGAAGCCCACCGCCTCCAGCGTCTCGTCTGACTCCGCTGTATACGCGTTCGCCATCCAGGCCTCCGGCTCGCCGAATCCCATCTGCCCGGTCCAGCCGCAGAGGTCGCTCTGGTAATTCCTGTCGAAATTGTCCGCCGGTCCGATGCCGCAGTAGGAGATTCCGCTCTCCGCGATCCAGCTGTCCTCGTAGGACACATGGAAAAAGCCGCCGTCTCCGAAGTTCTCTCCCCAGCTGTTCACGCAGAGGAACGCTCCGTCCGATTCCGGGTTCGATGCAAATTTTTCTTTCGGATAGTTGTCATCCCATCCGATGATCACCGCGTCATGGTTCGGTTCTTCGCTGCCTTTGTAGCAGACATCCTCATCACTCACCCGGTTTTCTGACGGGAGGTAGAGGGACGTCTGGACACCGCCATATAAATACACCGCCCGTTTTACCGCGTCGTAATTCCGTTCCGGCAGGATCCGGATCTCCTGGACGTGGCAGACAGGTGCAAGGCCGTCCGGCGAAGTGCTGTCCCCATAGGGATCATCCTCCTCGGAGACAGGTCCCTGCCAGGCTAAAAGATACGCCATCGCCATACTGTAATCGCCGCCGGAATTCTGACTGATCCCAAAACTGTTGTGGATCGACATGTGGTCCGCCGAGAGCGGCACCGCCATGGACTCCGGCATAGAGGTCTCCACCGCCTTTAACGCCGCGAACGCCCAGCATGTGCCAAGATCTCCCTGGTCGGAGACGGAGACGGTCCGATGCTCACGGATGTCATAGGATGAGGGGAGTTCTATGGCTTCCGGATCCGAATTTCCGCTGCCGGAAGCCTCCGTTCCTGCATCTGTATTCTTCTGGTCAGGATCAGCTCCCGCTTCATCTGTTTCTGCCAGATCCACGCCGCCATCTGTCAGCGTTTCCTTACCCCCGTCCGTGCTTTCCACACGCTCCGCAATATCCTGGTCAGATTCTTTCTCTCCGCCTTCCTGTTTCGGATCCAGCACAAAGGCGATCTCTGTGGTTACCAGATCCAGGATCTCTGTCCTCGCTGTAAAGACAGCCCCGGCTGCCAGCACCGCGATCCCACAGATCCACAGGCCGTCCCTGTTTCTGCGCCCTTTTCTTCTTCGACTTCTCATATCCGCTTACCTGCGTTTCTGCCTGCAATCGGCTTTTTTGTCATCTCTATGTGTCTGCTGCCGGTCTGTTATCTCTCTTCTCTTCTGTCCTCACGCTTTCTCGGCGGTTTCGGTCCTAAGAACTGGTAGAAGTAGGTCTTCATCATACCATTGTAGATCTTCCGATTCTTATCCGCCTTGCGACCGAAATACCGCTCGGTGTCTTCGTAAGCCGTAATGATATAGGCAGACCAGGAATCCAGCGCCGCGAAGCGCTCGCCGATGGTCTTATATAACTCCGGCAGGTTCTTTTTATCTTCAATTCGCTCACCGTACGGCGGGTTCGTGATCAGGAAGCCGTACTTTTTCGGGTGGCTCAGGTCGCTGACGGATCTCTGCTGGAAATGGATCAGCTCATCGACTCCTGCTGCCTTCGCGTTCGCTCTCGCCGCACGGACGATATCACCGTCGATATCATATCCTTGAATATCCGTCTGGACGGAGAGGTCCACGAGATCGTTCGCCTCGTCCATGGCGTCATACCAGCATTTTCTGGGGATCAGGTGCTTCCAGTCCTCGGACAGGAACTCACGATTCATTCCCGGTGCCATATTTGCCGCGATCATCGCCGCCTCGATGGGGAAGGTGCCGCTTCCGCAGAACGGGTCCACGAGGATCCGGTCGCTCTTCCACGGGGTCAGCATGATGAGAGCCGCCGCCAGCGTCTCCGTGATAGGTGCTTTACTCGTCAGTGTGCGGTAGCCGCGCTTATGCAGGGACTCGCCGGTGGTGTCGAGAGCCACTGTCACCGTGTCCTTGTGAAGGAAGACACGGAGCGGGAAGCTCGCGCCGTTTTCCGGGAACCAATCGATCCCGTACGCCTTTTTCATCCGCTCCACCATGGCTTTTTTCATGATGGACTGGATGTCAGACGGGCTGAAAAGCTTGCTCTTGATGGAGGACGCCTTTGCGACCCAGAATTTCGCGTCCTTCGGGAGATATTCCTCCCACGGGATCGCGCGGGTTCCCTGGAACAGGTCCTCGAAGGTCTCCGCATGGAAGCTGCCGACTTTTAAGAGCACGCGCTCTGTCGTTCTGAGGAAAATATTGGCGCGGCAGATCGCCTCCGCATCGCCGATAAACGTCACACGGCCATCCTCCACCTGGCTGACCTCATATCCGAGATCCAGGATCTCCTTTTTCATGACTGCCTCCAGGCCGAAATGGCATGGGACGATTAATTCAAATGTATTCAATCTGATTTTCTCCGTTCTGATGTGTCATGTAACTGCCTGGTATCTTAGCAGTTACTGTATTTTCATAGTTTCACGCCATCCATGACTTACGCCAAATGGTCATATTCCATTTAATTTTAAGGGTTTGCAGCGTCCCTGTCAATCCCTGCCGAACCTCAAAACAGACCTACATTCCGCATTTTTTCCGAACTGCTTATACAATAAGCCTGGCTCCCGGATGCAGCTTATCACTGATAACCGCGTTCGGTGCAAGAATGTGCTACTCTTTACATCTCACATAATACTTCCCTCTATAATAATGAAGTCCCCCAAGTGCATTCACCGCGTCATACCCGCACCCTGCAAGCTTCCTCGCCGCAAGCAGGCTCTGGCCCCCGTAGGCGCAGTAGATGACCACAGGGCGGTCTTTCGGAATCTCCGCCTCCACTTCATCCAGCCGCTCATAAGGCAGGTTCACAGCCCCCAGGAGATGTCCTGCCTCATATTCCCTCTGCTCCCGCACATCCAACAAGGTGAATGTCCGCTCCCCGTCCAGAAGATACTCCAACTGCTGCACCGAAATCGTCCGAAACATATACCTTCTCCTGAAACATATCCTTAATGTAAGGTATGCCGGGCGGTCCGGACAGGTTCTATGTACACTATTACACACAAAAAATGTGCCTTGGCACATTCTCGCACCTCGCGCGGTCGCTTGCGACAATCTGCATCCTCGCGCGAGTGCGCATCTTTGGCGTGTTAGTGCCTTTTTATGTAACAGGGATTTCCCAGGAATTCCCTGTTACATAAAAACAGCGGCAGGTTCTGCTCCTGCCGCCGCTTTCATCATATTCTGCGAATGTGTGCTGTCTTCACATCCACATCTTTTTATCTCTTGCAGTTTCTGCCATTATCCATAGAGTCCCTGGAACTGTTTCTTGTGCGATTCTGGCTGCTGTTTTCAGAACGGTTCTGGCTGTTTCTGCTCTGATTCTTTGTCTTATCGTAGGTCTCAGACTCGCTGCTCTTCATGTTGTCGTCCATATCATAGCTGTTTCTTGCCATTTTTTCGTACCTCCTAGAGTGGTTTTCAAGCCGCGGACATTTTCCGCCGCTGCATCCTCTAGTATGGTCCGTTCCCGAACGATTATGCAGCTTCCCCGAAAAGAACTTTTAATTTTTTCATACAGTGGAAGAACGCCGGGATCAGGAAAGCATCCGCGAAGATCCACGCTAACGGGCTTGCAAAGCATGCCGGAAGGAAGCCGAATACCGGAACGAGGCAGAAGCCCACGAGAGATCGCGCCGCCATCTCGCAGACACCCGCGAGGATCGCGAATGTGGAGAATCCCATTCCCTGGATCGTAAAACGCACCACATTCACAAAGGTAAGCGGTATGTAGAACATGCTGTTTCCGATAAGGAACATCGCCACGCGCCCGATGATCTCCGTCTGGTCCGCGTCCATGAAGAGCAGCGCGATATACTTTCCACCGAAGAACAGGATCACAAATGCGATCACGGAGTAAATGATTCCGATCAGACTCGCCGCCTTCAGTCCCTCTTTCACGCGGTCCAGCTTCTTCGCTCCCACGTTCTGTCCCGCGTAGGTCGCCATGGTTCCGCCCAGTGCGTCAAACGGACAGCAGAAGAACATGCTGACCTTGCTTCCTGTGGATACCGCCGCAACCGCCATGGAACCTAAGGAGTTTACCGCCGTCTGGAGCACAACGCTGCCGATGGCCGTGATGGAATACTGGAGTCCCATAGGGATTCCCATACTGCAGAGGGTGCCGAGCATTCTTCCGTCTGGCTTCCACTCGCCGTTTTTCATATGAAGGATCGGGTAATGCCTGATCATGTAGATCAGGCACAGTACCGCGGAGATTCCCTGGGAGATGACCGTCGCCAGAGCCGGTCCGCCAACGCCCATGCCAAGGACCAGGATCGTAAAAAAGTCGAGACCGATGTTCATGAGGGAGGACAGGAGCAGGAAGTAGACCGGTGTCTTGCTGTCGCCCAGACTTCGGATGATGCCCGCCAGCATGTTATAGAGGTATGTGACCGGGATTCCAAGGAAGATCACAAAAATGTAATCATAGGCGCCCTGGATAATGTCCTCCGGCGTGTTCATCCACTGTAAAATGTTCATGCAGAGCAGTCCGACGATCGTCGTCATGACCGCCGCAAACACCGCTGAGAGCCATCCGGCGTTCGCCACGAACTTCCTCATTCCCGTATAATCACCCGCGCCGAACTTCTGCGCCACCGGGATCGCAAATCCGCTGCAGGCACCGATACAGAAACCGATGATCATAAAGTTGATGGAACCCGTCGATCCAACTGCCGCCAGGGACGATACCCCCAGGCATTTTCCGACAATGATCGTGTCTACCATGTTATAAAACTGCTGAAAAAGAAATCCCAGCAGCATCGGAACTGCAAAGCTTAAGATCAGCTTCATTGGCGATCCGACTGTCAGATCCTTTACCTCACTTTTCTGCATATGTAACTCTCCTGTGTCATTTTACTCAGTTTTTATGTTCTGTAAATCATGGTTCCGGTTGAATCTTCCTGACTCTCTGACATACGTTTCCCATGGTCTACATGTTTCAAACGAACTTGCTGTATTATAAATCAGTGTTTTCAAAAAGTATATATATCAAAACACCGAAATTACGTAAATTTTTTCCACATTCTTTCGTCAAAAAAGCTTTTCGGCCGTATCGTTTCAACCCACCTGCGTTTTCCGGGTACATGTTCCGTCTGATTTTCGCCTTTCTTCCGTTTTTTCCTTATTTCACCCTTTACATTCCGCACCATTCATGATACTGTAATTGCATCAGGGGCGCTGACCGCCCTGAAAATCAAACAAACATGCAGAGTAGACGTGTGCGCGTCAAGTGCCCGCCAGACAGGGAGTTGCTGGCAGGACGAAGGGAATTTCCCGCGGTGCACATATCGCATCCCGCTGCATCAGAAGATAGCTCCGTCTATTATCTCCTGTTGTGGTCCGAGAATCTGCAAAGGAGGTATTTTTTATGCAAAAAAGCTCGAGCGACCTCTTTTCCAGGATTTTTGAATCATCCCGTGAATTCAAGAAGGTCACCACTATCACTACCTGCGCCATGTTCGGCGCGCTGTCCGTTGTACTTGGATACTACTCCTTTAAGATCACACCAAACTTAAAGATCGGCTTTGGTTCGATCCCAAATATGCTGGTGGATTATCTGTTCGGCCCGGTCGTCGGCGGATTATTCGGCGGCGCTATGGATGTGATCAAGTTTATGCTGAAGCCGGACGGCGGATTTATGCCGGGCTTTACGTTCAACGCGATGCTTGCGGCGTTTATCTACGGCCTGTTCTTCTATAAAAAGAACCTTTCCCTGCCGCGGATCCTCACGGCAAAGCTCGTGGTGATCGTTCTCTGCAACATCGTCCTCGGCACTTACTGGTTGACGCTCTTAAACGGAAAGGGATTTTTAGCAATTCTGCCAGCCCGCGCCATCAAGAACCTGATCCAGTGGCCGGTGGACTCCCTGATCTTCTTCCTCGTGGCGAAAACCTTGGAACAGGCAGGAGTGTTTAAGCTTATTCTTCATGCTGGGAACCGTCAGAGAAGATAGTATAAATCTGCTGCTGACGACCTCTTTCGAATGTATCGCAGTAAAAAAATGCTCTCTGCAGCAATCCTAACGATCTGCTGTAAAGAGCACTTTTTTAATCCTTTTTATCCTTTATCCAATTTTCAGGTTAATCGCCAAGTACATTTACGATTCTCACCGGTGTGCGGTAGTTCCATCTGGAAACCTTGATTCCGGTTCTCTCTGTGGAGGCATGTACGATCTGTCCGTTTCCGATGTAGAGAGCAACATGGTTGATCCTCTTTCCGGATCCGTAGCAGATAATATCGCCCGGGCGCATCTCGGAGCTGCTTACCTGACGGCCCATACGAGACTGTCCGCCGGAAGAATGCGGAAGTTCCACTTCTGCTGCGTGACGCATTACATAGGAGGTAAATCCAGAACAGTCAACACCAGTATTCGGGTTTGTTCCGCCGTATTTGTAGCGGTTTCCTACGAACTGGAGCGCATATGTAACAATTTCGGAACGGAGATCATTCTCAACTTCGATAGCTGCCTCAAGTTCTGCCTCTGCCTCGTCGGCTTCTGCCTCAGCCGCTTCCTCCTCATCGGAGTCTGCCTCATCAGCATTTGCTTCTTCTTTATCTGTCGTCTCTTCAGAACTCTCTGTTTCTTCTGTCGCTGTCTGCTTGTCCTCTTCCAACAGGTTTCCGTTTTCATCGAGGTGGATGATTCTTACGACCATCTTGTCCTCTTTTACAGCTGCCGTTGTCTCGTCCGCGAAGGAAACGATCGGAAGGGCTGCCGTTAAGGCTATACATAAGCAGGTGATTTTTAAAGTTCTGAAAAGTTTTTTTGTCATTGATGTCCTCTTATCTTAAACTTTAATGATTTGTAATGTTTGTTACAAATATGTTAAATCTTGTTACGAACAAATTATATTTCTCACAGCCACTTTTGTCAATACATATGAAGGAATTCATAAACTCTTAATAATTTAGGCAAAAACCGCCAAAAATGTGGCAAAAATGCGGCGTTCCCCCGCAGAGAGCGCCGCACATGTTTACATAACTTATTTCAATTGTAACATCCTGTAATCTGTTGATTTTTTCAGTAAAATCAGGGTTTTTCGGACATTTTCGTCTTTAAATCCATGAACTGATCCGCCATTTTCTGTGCCTGTATCTGCAGCTCGCATTCACGGTCGCCTGTTCATTTCTTCTTAATATCTGTTTTATTACCTGCCACGGAAGTTCTTAACAAGCCAATAAATAATAAGGCACATTAAGATCGGTCCAGAGAACCGGATCAGAAGATAGAACACGCCGCCCATAATGCTGAACACAACAGAGATCACAAGGAACAGGAGCACAACAAGGGCTAATTTCCAGTACCACTTATTCAGATTGAAATAATGGATATTCGGCGTGGAGCCGTTCTGATAACTTTCCTGGCTGTAAGTGCTTCTTCTGTCATCGCCCCGCGGGGACGCGTCCTCAAAACTTCCATAACCGTCTCCGGTCTCTCCCGCCGCCTCAGCGGAATCGATGATCGTTCGGGCCACGATATTCGGCTCGCCGATCTCCTCAATAATTTCATCCATGGTACGGCCTTTTCCCAACTCCTGGGAAAGATAATCCGCGTAATAATTCAGGTTGTCGCGGATGACCGACGCCGGGACCTCACCCGAGAGTGCTTCCTCCAGGCGTCTTAAAAATTCGTCCTTGTTCATGTAATTTTACTCCAGTTTTTCTTTAATGATGCCGCCGCGGTACACTGCCACGAGCTCCTTGAGGTCCGCGATCTTCGCCGCAAGCTCTTTTCCTGTATCCGTGTCCGCAACCATCACACGCTTTTTCATCTTCTCTACAATCATGACTTTCGGCGTGTTTTCATGGTTCCGGTCAAAAGGCTTGTGCTCCGCCAGGGCAAGGTGGTGGGAATTGAAGATCAGGGTGTAGCCCGCAATTCCCGTCTTAGGCTGGTAAGACTTCGAAAGTCCGCCGTCAATGACGAAGAGCTTTCCATTTCCCTTGATCGGACTCTCGCCGTCCTTTAATTTTACCGGGACATGGCCGTTGATAATGTGGGAGCCTTCGATCGGGAGTCCGAATTCCTTGAGGATCTTATTACAGAATTCCTCTTTTTCGCACAATTTATAATACGGGTTCATGTTTTCTTTCGCGGCTGCCTTGTCAGCGACAAAGTAATTCTCAAAGGTCGCCATATTGTCTTTTCCGTATACCGGAGACTTCGGACCGCACCATAAATACCACATAAAATCACGGTACCAGTCCTTCGTCGGATCATCATCCGGCAGGAAGTATGCCATCTTCACCGCATCCTCGATATAGTCAAGCAGACGTTTTCCGGAGTAGATGATCCCCTTGAGCTTCAGCTCCTCGAAGGTTCCATCCTCTTTCATCGGGATACAGCCGTGATATAAAAGGTTCGAGTTGCACCGCTTGTACATCGCGCCGTGGGAATACACAAAGCGGATATGGCGGTGAAGCGTCTCGCTGTGATGGAAGGAAAGTGCCAGGCTGTTGATCAGTTCCTGCTCTTCCTTCGTGAGCTTTAACGGGTCCTTCGGGTCGATCGTCGGGAAGTTCATATCCAGCATCTTGTAGTCTTTTCCGTGGATATTTACGGTTCCTTTTTCAAAGTTGATATGTTCCAGATGGATCCGGTCGTTGATCTGGTAATCCGGGTGGCGCTTCGTGATCTGACCTTCCACCTTAAACTGGATCACTGTGATCGCCTTGTGCATCTTCGCCGCAAGTCCCGGGTCTACCGCATCATAGATATTTTCATCCAGGATCTTCGGAAGGAACCGCTCACACGGGTCATCCCGGTAGACCTTCGCCGCAAACATGGACAGCGGGCGGAGATTGATTCCGTAACCGTCCTCAAGAACGTCAAATCCGTTGTAGCGGATCGCAATCCGGAGCACATTACAGATGCAGGCCAGATTACCTGTGGCTGCGCCCATCCAGGAGATATCGTGGTTGCCCCACTGGATATCTACATCGTGGAAGTGCATGAGCTCGTCCATGATAATGTCCGCGCGCGGTCCACGGTCGAAGATATCGCCGATGATATGCAGACTGTCCACAGTCAGGTTCTGGATCAGGTTGCAGAGCGCCCTGATGAACTGGTCCCCCATCTCGATGTCGATGATGGAGTGGATGATTTCATCATAATAAACTTTCTTGTTGTCATCGTTGTAGTCCACATGAAGGAGCTCGTCGATGATATACGCGAATGCCGGGGGCATTTTTTTTCGCACTTTCGATCTTGTAAATTTTGAGGATACTTCCTTACAGATGCGTACCAGGCGGTAGATCGTAATTCTCTGCCAGTCTTCTGTAAATTTCCCCTCTTTCTGGATCCGGCGGATGTTCCGTTCCGGATAGTAGATCAGATTCGCTAAAGCGATCTCCTCCTCGTCTGAGATCACGTAGCCGAAGGTCTCCGATATTTTTTCACGGATGATACCGGATGCGCTGCGGAGCAGATGAATGAACGCTTCATATTCGCCGTGCAGATCGCTGAAGAAATACTCGGTTCCCTTCGGAAGTCCGCGGATCGCCATCAGGTTGATGATCTCACTGGATGCCGCTTTCACTGTCGGATACTCTTTTGCAAGCAGCTTCAGGTAGTCCAAATCTCTCATTGTCTCTGTTTTCCTCCCTGCGTTTTTCCGGGCGCGTAAATTTTCTCCTGCCGTTCCTGGTCCCGTTTTCCCCGCATTTTTGCTGAGTTTTTCGCGGGATCCTTCCGCTTTGCCGGTTAAAAATTTAACCGCCTGGGAATTGCTTTTCCATTTATTTTATAGTAACATATTCATATTCAAAACTCAACAAAAGAATGGATGACACCGGGGACCGGACCTTCACTTTGGTTACTGTTCACGCTTTGCGCAAACAGTAACTGATTTTGCCGATGCTTCGCATTCCGAATCGGCAAAATCCACTACCACCACTGTATTGTACGGAATTTTCAGTTCAGAAAATTCCTACCCGTGTACAGTAACCCACTTTGGATTGCCCAGGAAGCAGATTCTGCGCAGTCAATGTACTCTTCAGAAGGGAGATTTTTCTTATGAACAGCGAACTTCTCTACGTTTTTGGGACCGGAAACGCGACGGTCACAAATCTTTACAATACATGCTTCGCCCTCAGAGACGGGGATGAATATTTCATGGTGGACGCCGGCGGCGGAAACGGGATCTTAAAGATCCTGGACAACATGCAGGTTCCGTTAGAGCACATCCACCACATTTTTGTGACCCACGCCCACACGGACCATGTTTTAGGCATCGTCTGGATGGTCCGCATGATCGCCACAAAGATGAAAAAGGACCAGTATGTCGGGGATGCCTATATCTACTGCCATTCAGAACTTATCGAGACGATCAGGACGCTCTGCCGCCTGACGATCCAGGATAAATTTTACAACATGATCGGCGACCGGATCCATTTAGAGGAAGTAAAGGACGGCGAGACCCGCCATATTTTAAGCTACGACGTGACATTCTTCGATATCCACTCCACGAAGTTAAAACAGTTCGGATTCACGCTGACATTAAATAATGGAAGAAAGCTCACCTGTGCCGGGGATGAACCGTACAATCCGGTCTGTGAGAAGTATGTCCGCGGCAGCGACTGGCTGCTCCACGAGGCATTCTGCCTCTATGCGGAGCGGGATATCTGGAAGCCGTACGAGAAGCACCACAGCACCGTGAAGGATGCCTGTGAACTGGCGGAGTCCCTGGGGATCCCGAACCTCGTACTCTGGCACACGGAGGACAGCAATGTTGCCGGTCGGGAACGGCTTTATAAGAGTGAGGGAAAACGCTATTACAGCGGAAATATTTATGTGCCGGATGATGAAAGTTTAATCGCTTTATAGTGAGACTGATCGCAGTATGGTACTCTGTTCTCCGTCATCTTTTGTCTGCCTGGGCATTTTGCCGGTTCGGCAATTCGTTAAATTGGTCTGTCCTCTTGCGCAGGCTGGATTTTAGGTTATATTTGTCCTGATTTAGGAGGAAAAGGTTATGTCTATTAAACCGTGGATCTGCAACGGATCCAGGACGATCGTAAAGGACCGCTGGATCGATCTTCACGCCGATGACTGCGCACTGCCGGATGGCACGAAGATCTCTCCGTTTTATGTAAATGATGTGCCGGATTTTGTTGTCGTGGTCGCCGTCACCGTTGACGGGGACTTCGTTTTCGTGCGCCAGTACCGCCATGGAACGAGACAGATCCTTTTGGAGCTTCCTGCCGGATGCATGGAGCCGACAGATGCGAATCCCGCAGCCGGGGCTGCAAGGGAACTCTTCGAGGAGACCGGCTATGCCGGAAGTGAGCCGGTATTTCTCTGCAAGGTCGCGCCGAACGCGGCGTGTATCAGCAATTTTGCCCACTGTTATCTGATCACAGACTGTAAGAGGGTCAGCGGGCAGCATCTCGATGCCACCGAGGATCTGGAGATCGTTGTGATGTCCGCCGGGGAGACGCGAAAGCTGATGACGGAAGGCGGACTCGTGCAGGCGGTACATGTGGCGGCGATGTATTATGCGGAGAAGATATTAAATAAGTAGATATCTCCACAGCTACATATTTTTGTCGGCTGCCTGTTATTCTCCTGTACGCGGCACAGCAGCAACGCAGCACTGTCAATTAAGCTCTATCGATCATTAATGATTTTGTTACAGTTCAGCCATTACATCTTCTTGTTTTCATATTCATGAAAACAAGAAGCTTGGTGGTTCCACCATATGCTGATTTGGATGAAAAAGTGCTTATGCAAGCAAGCTTGCAACACACTTTCTCATTCAAACCAGCGCATGGCTGAACTGTAACATGATTTTCTATCCAGCCATACTTTCATTTTCTATTGCTTTTACAGCTAAACGGATGATACTTTATGGCTGGGATTTGTTTGAAAAGGATACATATTATGAATAAACGTGAAATTTCAGAAATTAAGAAACAGTTTAAGAAGGACAACAACGCCATCACCCGCATCTGCGGATGCTACGTTGATGCCGAAAAGCAGATCAAAACGACCTTAAAGGAGGCGTTCTTCGCCCTGTCCGAGGAAGAGATCTTCAAATATTATGAGATCTTCAAGAAATCCCTGTCCGGCGGAATCGGAAAGAACCTCCACAACCTGGAGTACTCCATCCATGACGAGGGTCCGGACAGCGCCCACGAGCTTCTCATGAAGCTCCGCGACGAAAAGCTCGCCGACGATGAGACCGTGGATACCTTTTATAATAAGGTAATCGAAAATTACGAATATGGTGAAAACTACTATATTATCCTGATCCACAGCGCCTACGATGTACCGGGAAAGGCGTCCGACAATGAGGAAATGTTCGACGCATCCGAGGAAGTCTACAACCACGTCCTCTGCTGCATCTGCCCGGTAAAGCTCTCCGAGCCGGGTCTCTCCTACAATGAGGCGACCAACGCCATCGAGGAGCGTCCCCGGGACTGGTGGGTACAGGCTCCGATGACCGGATTCCTGTTCCCAGCCTTCAATGACCGCAGCAGCGATATCCATGGTGTCCTGTATTTCTCCAAGAATCCGGAGGAGCTTCACTCCGAGTTCATTGATGCCTGCCTCGGCGCGCCGACACCGATCTCCTTCAAATCCCAGAAAGAGGCGTTCCAGGAGATCCTGACGGATACTCTCGGCGAAGAGTGCGACTATGAGACTGTCCGCCAGATCCATGAGAATCTCACGGAGCTTGCGGAGGAACATAAAGAGGATGAGATTCCGTTAACGCTCACAAAGCCGGAAGTCAAAGATCTTTTGGAAAAGAGCGGCGTGGAGCCGGAGCGCCTGGAGCACTTCGATAAAGTCTACGAGGAAGCCGCTGGGGAGAACACCGCGATCCTCGTTCCGGCGATCACCGGAACCGGAAAATTTGCCGTGAAGACACCGGATGTGGATATTAAGGTCAACCCGGACCGTCTCGATCTCGTAGAAACCAAGTTCATCGGTGGACGCCGCTGTCTTGTAATTGCCGTTGAGGACAACGTGGAAGTCAACGGCATGCCGGTGAAGATGTGGGAGGAGCAGAAGGAGGTGCAGTAACATGGCACCATCCGCCCGTTTTACTGAAGATTTCGCATACGAGGTCCTGTCCGTAGTCGGGGAGATTCCCGAGGGAACCGTCGCCACCTACGTCCAGATCGCCCGCCTCATCGGCAGGGACAAAAACTCCCGCCTCGTGGCCCGGGTCCTCTCCCACGCCTCAAACTACGGAGACTTCCCCTGCCACCGTGTCGTAAACCACTCCGGCCGCCTCGTCCCCGGCTGGCCGGAACAGGCATTTCTGCTACGGCAGGAAGGCGTAGAGCTGAAGGACGCGATGCATGTGGATCTCAAGAAATATCAATGGGAATGCTGATTTGACAAATTTCTCCATTTTTGCTATAATTTCTTCGTAATAGTTTTGTAATATTTGAAATAATTCCCGCAATATAACCGGGACATTCAACTGATATGAGGAGATTTGGCATGAGAAAATTACAGAATCTGATTTCTGACTTTTCAAAGAAGTTTCTTTTAAAAGCGGCCGCTGCCGCGTCTGTCCTGTTCCTTTCCACTGCACTTTTAACTCTTCCATCTTTCGCCGCATCCGCCTACGACAATCTTGCCGTGGCAAATGTGACAAGTGAACCGTTAAATATGCGGACGAAACCGTCCACGGACGGAGAGATCGTCGGAAAGTGCTACCGTGGAGCGGGCGGAACCGTATTAGAGAAGAAAGATGGCTGGACGAAGGTCCGTTCCGGAAAAATTGAGGGATGGATGTGTGACAAATATCTGCTCTTTGGGACAGATATCGAGCCATTGGCGAAGGAACTCGGTCTTCTATCCGCGAAGATCACCGCGACGACCTTGAACGTCCGCGAGATTCCGTCCACAGATTCCGCAATCTTAAAACAGGCGGCCGAAGGGGATTCCTTCCCTGTCTTAAGTGAATCCGACGGCTGGACAAAGGTCCAGCTCTCCGCCGACACAAACGGCTATATTTCCAGTAAATATGCCTCCATCGGCCCGGTTCCTGCTGCCGCTGTTGACGCAAAGGAAGAGTCCGCGGCGCTGAGCGCATCCGGAAACGGAACCTCTGCGGCACCGTCCTATGTAATCTCCGCCACCGAAGATGAGATCTACCTGATGGCAGCCTGCGTGGCCATGGAGGCCGGTGACGATTCCTATGAAGATAAGCTCGCTGTAGCAAGCTGTATTGTAAACCGTGTAAAATCCGGAAAATGGGGCAAAACGATCTCCGACGTGATCTACGCCGATGGCCAGTTCCCCGGCGCGTCCTCCGGCCTGTTGGACAAATACCTGGCAAAGGGTCCGTCCAAGTCCTGCATCAAAGCCACCAAAGATGCTCTGTCAGGTTCCAACAATATCGGCGACTATCTCTACTTCAAATCCGCCAAACACGCCTCAACAGGCAGCTACTCTTCCTACAAGATCGTTGGCGGGAACTGTTTCTACAAAAAATAATATTTTATCTGCAAGACCTGCCATCGGCAGCTTCTTTCAGATGAATTGCAGCAAAAAAACAGGGAAAGCCTACCTTCTCCGAAGGTGCTTTCCCTGTTTCCGTACACATACCCCATTTCCTTTAATAACGCTTCAACTAAAAATGCTCTTCTTAAAAATCAACACCACTCTCCTACACTTCTGTTACAATCCATTTCTTAACCCCGTCTGTACTGAATCCAACGATTTCGGCAATCTCTTCAACCGAAATTCCCTTTTCGCTCATTCGAACCGCCGTATCCTTAGCTTGGCTTTCACGCCCTTCTTCGCGCCCTTCTTCACGCCCTCCCGCATAGCTCTCATTTCTCAGGTCTTCCATCGCCTTACACATTTCTCTCACTCCTCTCTATTCTTCGATCTCCCTGCATCTCACCGCCGCCCGCGCTTTCCCCTTATTCGTGCAGGTAAACAGCGTCAGATCCCAGTCCCCGTCCTCCATCTTTTCGATGTCATAGCCGCCGACCGTCTCAATTTCCGTCACTTCATAGGAAAACACATTTCCATCCGCATCCGTAAACACCACGGAATCACCTGGATTCAGGCGCTTGATGCCAGAAAAATGGGTGCGGTAATTGTGTCCGGCGATGATCATATTCTTTAAGTACGCAGAACCACTGTAGCGGCACGGCGCTTTTTTGAGCTTCGCGTCGCTCCACTCGCTGATAACCGGAAGCTTGAGCCCCAGCGCCGGAATCTCGATCATCCCCACACATTCCTGTCCATTTACCTCCACTGTCGGCATTTCCATCTCCGGATTCTTCTTATATTCCGGCACCAGTTCCTTTTTCTCCGTCTCCAGCCGCTCCGGCAGAGCTGCTGTCAGTGACTCCATCCGGACCACCATCTCCTCTGACTCTGCTCCGGCCCGGTCTGATTCTCTTATATTATAAACAGTAAGAAGAAGAGCCGCCGCGATCAGCAGCAAACCCACGCCTGTTAAAAGCTTCCCTTTCATAGTCTTACTATCCCGTCCTCCATATTGCATATGCTGTCTGTGTTTTTTTCAATTGTATTGTTTTTCTGTTCTGCAAGAACTCTAAAAAAGGATGTACCTTGGCACATTCTCGCGCCTCGTGCGGTCACTTGCGACAATCTACATCTTCGCGCGAGTGCGCATCATTGGCACGTTAGTGCCTGGCAGAATTCATCCGTCTCGAAATCTCAATTTTTCTCAGTCCTTAAATATCTCCTTCAGCCTCTTCAGCAGCCCTTCCTCATCATTCTTCCCAATCACCATCGGTGCCCGCCTCCGCACATTCTCCGGCGCATTTCCCATCGCCACGCCAAATCCTGCCGCACGCATCATGGAAAGATCGCTCTCGCCGTCACCGAAGGCCGCTGCCTCTTCCGGGGAAATTCCGAGTTTTCCACAGAGCGTCTTCAAACCTTCCGACTTTTCCACGCCCGCTGCCGTGATCTCCAGATATTCCGGGTTGGATGCCGCGGACTGAAGATCAGAGAAATCTCTTGCCAGAACCGCCGCCAGCTTTGTCATCACGTCCGGATCTCCCATGAGGAGAAATTTATGAATTCCGCCTTCTGTTTCAAATGTATCTTTAATAGATCCAATTTCAGCCGGAAATCCCACGATTTTCTCTTCCCGCTGCTCTCTCCAATCGTCCCGGTCATCCACGATCCACTTCTCGCCGCCGAAGGTATTACAGGCAACAGCCGGAAAATCCTTATCCAGCATCGCCTTCAGTTCCAGTGCCCGCTTAAGCGGGATCCTCTTACTGTAGATCTCATTTCCGTCATCATCAAGGATCAGCCCGCCGCAGAACGCAATGATCGGTGCATGGTTCCCCAGCATTCTCTTAATGACCCGCACGCCTTCCGGTGACCGCGCGGAAGTCAGGATAAACGGGATCCCCTTATTCTCAAGATTCAGGATCATCTCCTTCGTCCCCTCCGTGATCTGTCCGTCTGACGTCAGCAGCGTGCCGTCGATGTCACTGAATACGATTTTGCAAGTTTTTTCTTTTTCCATCTTTATCTCCATATTTTTGATGTTTATCCGTTGTATTTCCACACCAGTACGACCGCCTGACGCAGTCCGCAGCTTCTCGCGAATGCGCCTTCTCCTATCCCCGCTGCAAAATACTCCTCTCGTTCTCCCGCACTTTCCGTGCCAGCAGCGTATACTGTCTGATCTCTTCCTCTGTAAAATTTCCAAACTTCGCCTGATAGTAATCGTTCTCCGCCGCCTCAAGATCCGGGATCACAACTTCTGATGCCGGAAGAAGTTCCAGTCGGATCTTTCGTTCTGCTCCCCGCCTTCTCGGAAGCTCCGTTACCTCCACCATCTTTTTCGCGGACAGCCGCTGAACCGCCACCGCAAGGTCTCCGCGGCTAAGATCCATAAGATCCGCAAGATTCTTTCTGCTCAGTTCATGGCTTGCATCCTTCAGATATAAAAGCAGGGAAAGTTCCTCCATTGTCATATCATGCTTCAATGCCGCCGACTCCAGATATCTCTCCAGAAGTTTCCGGTCCCGGTATTTATCCACAATGATCCCATCATCGGAGATCACCTCCTGTAGCGCACTGCTCCGCTCCTCTCCGAGCTTCCGGTTTCCGGGGATCGATGCCGGGAAAACAAAGCCGTCCTTCGCTGCATCCACCAGAAAATGGTACACCTGAAGCCGGTTTTTCTCATAATCCTCTTCGTCCAACACATGCTTATAAAAGTTGTTGTAGTACTCAAACATCATAAGCTTCATCTTCACAGTCTTCGTGATGCTGATCTTCTGGTTCACCAGCGAACCTTTTGTCTTTACATAATAATACACCGGTGTCCTCAGCGCATAGAATGTCTCTGCATAGCGGACATACTCCAGATTGAACATGAAATCCTCACACCAGCTGATCTCCGCATCCATCCGGATCCCGAAGCGGTTTACGAGATCGCGCCGGTACAGCTTATTCCACAGCACTCCATAGTAATAATCCGCCGGATTCTCCATCATAAACGACGCGAATTCCTCCCGGTCGATCACGCAGTCTGACTCGATGTCCCCTTTTCTGGATACCATATCCCCAACGACACGGTAAAAATCGGAGATCACCATATCACAGCCATGTTCCTCTGCCGCCCGGACCATAAGCTTTGTCGCATCCGGCGTCAGCCAGTCATCACTGTCCACAAACTGGAGATATGTTCCCTTTGCCCTTTCAATTCCCTGATTTCTCGTATCTGAAACCCCGGAATTTTCTTTGTGGATCACCACCACACGCTCATCCGTCTTCGCATACGCATCACAGATCGAGCCTGACATATCTCTGCTCCCATCATCTACGAGGATCAGTTCAAAATCTCTATATTCCTGTCCGAGAATACTGTCCACACAGCGGTTCAGAAATTTTTCCGCATTGTAGACAGGAACAATTATACTGACGGTCGGTTTCATTCTCCTCCTCCATTCTCTATAATAACCTGTTGGAATATCTCCTATGAAATAAATTTACTATACGATCTATCATATCATATTTTTCTCACAATACGCGATTTATTTTTTTAAATTCTCTTGACTTTTGAAAATCTGTGACTATAATAAAGGGCAGTTTTAAATATTCCTTGCGATGATGGGAACGCTCTTAACGAAGGTCTTTCAGAGAGCAGCTGGCTGGTGAAAAGCTGCAGACACCGCGTTACAGACAATCCTCCCGGAGCTAACCACTGAAAGTGTTCCAAGTAGGCTGGTTCGGTTTACACCCGTTAACGTGTTGCCTGTTTACTTTTCCGCACTAAATGAGCCGGAAAACGACGGGATCGAGAGGCTGTTTTTACAGCAAAAAGAGTGGTACCGCAGAAGTTTCGCTTCTGTCTCTTTAACAGAGACAGGAGCTTTTTTATTCTTCAGATTCTTACTGCGAGGGGCAGTTAAGATATATACTTATAATCAATCTATTCTTAAAAGACTTTAGGAGGTCATTATGAAAAAAAGTGCAAAATTATTATCCGCCGTTATGGCAGGCGCTATGGTTCTTTCCATGGCAGGCTGCGGCTCTTCCAGCAATTCTACAGAGACAACTGCTGCTGCCGCTGAGACAACAGCCGCTGCCGCTGATTCTTCCGCTGCTGAGAGCAAGGAAGCGACTTCAAGCACAGACGCAACCGTAATAAAGCTTGGTACGACCGTAAACGAGCAGGACAGCTTCCAGGTGTGTGCGGAGAAATTCGCTGAGCTCGTAAAAGAGCGCACAAACGGCGCCTACGAGATCGAGATCCATCCGAACGGAGCTCTCGGCGACGAGCGTACCATGCTTGAGAGCATGCAGATGGGTACTCTTGATATGGGTATCATCACAAGCGGTCCGTTCGTAAACTTCTCCAGCGCTATGGGTGTTCTCGATATGCCGTTCCTGTTCGCAAACAACGAGGAAGCTTACAAAGTCCTCGACGGTGAGATCGGTAAAGAGCTCCTTGGAACACTTGAGGATGCTGACTTAAAGGGTCTCGCATACGCAGAGCGTGGTTTCCGTAACATCACAAACAGCAAGAAGCCGATCACAAACGCGGCTGACGTTGCAGGCTTAAAGCTCCGTGTCATGGAGAACGATGTTTACACAGCTACCTTCAAGGCTCTTGATGTAAACGCGGTTCCGATGGCATGGTCCGACGCTTTAACAGCTCTTCAGCAGGGCACCATCGATGGCGAGGAGAACCCGATCAACGTTATCTACTCCTACAAGCTCTGGGAGTCCCAGAAGTATGTAACCCTTGACCGTCATTCCTACTCCACAGCGATCATCACCATGAGCAACGACCTCTTCAAGTCCTTACCGGAAGATGTTCAGAAGATCTTCGAGGAATCCGCACAGGAAGCTGCTGAGTACGAGCGCCAGTGGGTTGCAGATCAGGAAGCTGACCAGCTCCAGGAGATCAAGGATCATGGTATGGAAGTCGTGGAAAACCCGGATGTTGACAGCTTCCGTGCCGCTGTTCAGAGCGTATATGATGCATATCCGGATTACGCTGACTACATCACAAGAATCCAGGATGCTTTAAAGTAATCCCGGTTTCTGGATCGTAACTTTTTGTGCTGATATCCGCTGGCACTGCTTTCGCAGTCGGAATTTCAGCATGTGATCTGACCCGGCTGCCCAGGATCTCCTGTGCAGCCGGTCCCATCTTAAACACATTTCATGGTTACTGTTCACGATAAGCATTTTCCACACCTGCAGGACCTGCCGCCGGCGTCCCCTTACAGACGCATGGCTGCGGAAAACGCCTGTCGTGAGCAGTAACCGCTCAGGATTTAAAAAGGAGGAAACACCGTTGGCTTTCGTTAAAGGTTTTCATAAACTCAGCGATGTCCTAGACACCTTATGTTCCTACATCATCGTTGTCATGCTCGGCGCCATGGTCATCATCACCGGCGCACAGATCGTCTGCCGTATGGCATTCACCGCACTCTCCTGGAGTGAGGAAGCAACCCGTTACCTTTTAGTCTGGTCATCATTTTTAGGCGCAAGCTGTGTATACAAGCACAGCGGCCATATCTCCATCACCTTCGTTCAGGATATGGTTCCGGCGGCGTTAAGCAAAGTCTTAAAACTTCTCGTCCATGTGGTCTGCACAATTCTTTTTGTTGTCGTGATCATCTATGGTATGAAATACTTCGAAAAACAGGGAAACCAGCTGTCTGCAGCAATGCGTCTTCCCATGAAATATATTTACCTCTGCATTCCGGTAGGATGCGGATTCATGCTCGTACACGCGGTTGACGCGGTTCTTGGACTTTTATTTGGAAAGGAGGAGGCATAACATGGCAGCATTATTATTCATTTCCTTTATCGTTCTGCTTCTGATCGGCGTTCCGGTCGCATTCGCGATCGCGGCGGCAGCTCTCCTCGTCCTCTTAAAAGGCGATGTAAAGCTCCTGATCCTCGTGCAGCGTATGTTCGCCAGCACCGACTCTTTCTCCCTGATCGCAGTCCCCTTCTTCATCTTTGCCGGCGACCTTCTCGCAAAGGGAAAAGTTTCCAAGGTGCTCGTTGAGTTCGCCGAGTCCTTACTTGGTATGTTAAAGGGCGGTCTTTCCATCGTATCCGTCCTCGCAGGTATGTTCTTCGCGGCGATCTCCGGTTCCGGTGCCGCCACAACAGCCGCTGTCGGCGCAACACTGATCCCGGAGTTAAAGAAACGCGGATACCGCGAAGATTCCGCCGCTGCCCTGATCGCAGCTGCCGGAACCATCGGTGTCGTTATCCCGCCGTCCGTTCCGATGGTATTATACGCCGTTATCTCTGAGGACAGCGTAAACACTCTTTTCAAAAACGGATTTATCCCGGGAATTTTAATGGGCGTGATCCTCGTTGCGATCTCCCTCTATCAGGCGCGCAAGTTCAACTACCCGAAGGGAAAAGCGTTCTCTGTCGGAAACGTGCTCCACACCTTCAAGGAAGCGATCTGGGGAATCTTAATGCCGCTGATCATTCTCGGCGGAATCTTCTCCGGTTACTTCACACCGTCTGAGGCGGCTGCCGTAGCGGTTATCTACGCGATCTTCGTCTCCTTCTTTATCTACCGCGACCTTGATTTCAAGGGTCTCGTTGAGATCATGAAGGGAAGTGCAAAGACATCTGCCGTTATCATGATCATCATCGCATGCAGCGGTCCGTTCGGCTGGGTTCTCGCAAACTACAAGATCCCGGAGGCCATTGCGTCCGGAGTATTGGGAATCTCCACAAACAAGTATGTGATCATGTTCCTGATCTCCCTGATCATCCTGCTCGCAGGAGTCTTCATGGAGACCTCCTCCGCGATCATCATTCTTTCCCCGGTGTTCCTGCCGCTTGTCAAGGCCATGGGCATCAGCACCGTACATTTTGGAATCCTCTTCGTAGTTGGTATCGCCATCGGTATGATCACACCGCCGGTTGCCATCAACCTGTTCGTTGCTTCCGGTATCACGGGACTTCCGATCGAGCGGATCTCCAAATCTGTTATCCCGTACCTGATCGGACTGATCATCGTATTCTTCATGATCGTATATGTTCCGCTTCTGATCCCGGGACTTATGTAATCGTATAAGAGATCATAATACGCGAAAAAAGTCCGCCGAATCTTTTCACGATTCGGCGGACTTTCTATTTCCCCATTCACAAGCCGCTCTCTGCGGCTATATCTTTTTGCAGGACCTGCGTCAGGCTGTCACTCCGGACAAGTTTCCCGGAAAACTAAACTGCCTGCGCTTCCTCCAGTGTGGTTGTCTCGTACTTGTCGAGGATCACTCTCTGGATCATGTCCCGTGTTCCGGAATTGATCGGATGGGCGATATCGCGGTATTCGCCATCAGCAGCTTTTCTGCTCGGCATCGCGATAAACAGGCCTTTCTCCCCTTCAATGACCTTGATATCGTGGATCACGAACTCGTTGTCCAGTGTGATGGACACGATCGCCTTCATTTTTCCCTCTTTCTCAATTCTTCTCACACGTACATCTGTTACCTGCATAATAACCTCCCCCATCTGCGCTCCCCGCAGATTTTATGTAATCACCGGCCAGTCAATATTTGAATGCCTGTCTTTCAGCCTTTGCCGCACCGTCCGGAATATCCCGTCTCCGAACTGCGGCACCCTTTTTACAGGGTATATCTCTCGTTCTTCTCGATCACGATCTTCACATCGTCCGGCTTTCCGATATACGTCGTATTCGCCCGGATCGTATCACGGCTCTCAACGATGCAGTTCTCGATAACGGTATTATCCCCAATATACACGTCATTTAAGATGATCGAATTCTTGATGATACAGTTGTTTCCGATATAGACCTTCTTAAACAGAACTGAATTCTCTACCGTTCCGTTTAAGATACAGCCGCTGGATACCAAGCTGTTCTTCACAACTGCGCCCGGATTGTATTTTGCCGGCGGAAGGTCATCCACCTTGGAGTAGATATCCGGATACTCTTTGAAGAAGTAATTGCGCACTTCCGGTTTTAAGAAGTCCATATTTGTCTGGTAGTAAGCATCGACAGAAGCGATGTTGCTCCAGTATGTATTTAACTTGTACGCATAGACCCGCTTGAGACCTTTGTAGCGCACCAGAATGTCCTGTACGAAGTCATATCTGTCCTCGTTCGCGCAGCGCTCGATAAGTTCGATAAGCTGACGGCGGCGGACAACATAGATACCGCAGGAGATCGTGTGGGAATCAGCCACCATCGGCTTCTCCTCAAACTCAACGATCCGTCCGTCGGCATTCGTCTTCACCATACCGAAACGTGTCACATCCACATCACCCGGCATGTCCTTGCAGACAACCGTGATATCGGCTTTCTTTTCGATATGATATTCCAGGACCTTATTGTAGTCCAGCTTATAGATACCGTCTCCGGCAGCGATCACTACATATGGTTCGTGGCTTTTCTTTAAAAAGTCCAGATTCTGGTAGAGCGCGTCTGCTGTTCCGCGGTACCAGTCGCTGTGCTCCGCCGTGATCGTCGGAGTAAATACATACATTCCGCCCTGTTTTCTTCCGAAATCCCACCATTTGGAAGAGCTTAAATGTTCATTTAAGGAGCGGGAGTTATACTGTGTCAGTACGGCAACGCTCTGGATATGAGAGTTGCTCATATTGCTTAACGCAAAATCCACGCTTCGGAAACTGCCCGCGATCGGCATCGCCGCGATCGCTCTCTTATTGGAAAGTTCGCGCATCCGCTTGCTGTTTCCGCCTGCTAAAACAATACCGATTGCTCTCATACGATTCCACCTGCCTTTACAATGTAGCCGCCGCTCTCAAGCGCTCCGTCCGGATAATCCTCCGCGGTCGTCACACCTGAAATTGCTGTATTCTTGCCGATCTTTACGTTCTCCGGGATCACAGAGTGTTCGCCGATCGTCACAAGATCAAACTGGTATACTTTCCGGTCATATTTGCTCGGCGCATATTCACCAACACCAAGGTGCGCCCCGGCGCCGACCTTTACGTCCTCGGCCACGATCGCTTTTTCTATCACCGCGCCTTCACCGATCACGCTGTCCTGCATGATGATGGAGTCTTTGACTACAGCGCCTTTCTCGATCGTTACGCCGGATCCGATCACAGAGTTCGTTACCTCTCCGTAGATCTCGGAACCTTCGCCGATGATACACTTTGTGATCTTCGCGTCCGCGGAAATATACTGCGGCGGGATCCGGTCGCTCTTTGTATAGATCTTCCAGTATTCCTCATACAGGTTGAATTCCGGAATAATGTCGATGAGCTCCATATTTGCTTCCCAGTAGGAGCCGAGAGTTCCGACATCTTTCCAGTAACCATTGTACTCATATGCAAAGATCCGTTTGCCCTGCTCGAAGCAATACGGGATCACATGTTTTCCGAAATCACAGCCCGGCTCCTCGGAAAGCTTGATGAGCGCTTCCTTCAGTGCCTTCCAGCTGAAGATATAGATACCCATGGAAGCGAGGTTGCTTCTCGGGTTCGCCGGTTTTTCCTCAAATTCCGTGATCTTATTGTTGTCATCCGTGATCAGGATTCCGAAACGGCTTGCTTCCTCGATCGGCACCGGCATAGCGGCAATCGTGACATCCGCATTATTCGCTTTGTGATATTCCAGCATGACCTCATAATCCATTTTGTAGATGTGGTCGCCGGAAAGGATCAGAACGTATTCCGGATTGTAGGACTCCATGTACTCCAGATTCTGGTAAATTGCGTTCGCGGTTCCTGTATACCAGTCGCTGCCTTTACTTCTCTCGTAAGGGGGCAGGATCGTAACGCCGCCGACGTTGCGGTCTAAGTCCCACGGAATACCGATTCCAATGTGCGCGTTTAAACGTAAGGGCTGGTACTGGGTCAATACTCCCACAGTATCAACACCAGAGTTGATGCAGTTGCTGAGCGGGAAATCAATAATTCTGTACTTTCCGCCGAAGGAGACGGCCGGTTTTGCCACTTTCTGTGTTAATACACCGAGGCGGCTTCCCTGTCCTCCTGCCAACAGCATCGCTATCATCTCTTTTTTTACCATGATATCACCTCTTGCTGCTCTTTTTGTCCCATACATTAGTTTCTTAGATGGTGACTCTATTATAACATACTTTTTAGAAGATGTGAACAAACTTTTCATCCTTTCAATCCCAATTTTGTGTATATTCTGACATTTTTTTCTTTTTGTATGATACGCAATACAATACCTATGTTCCTGATTGGTTACATAAGTACCAAAAATGCTGATTCGAAATTGTATAAACCTATTAATAGTTACTGTTCACGCCTTGCGCAAACAGTAACTGATTTTGCCGATGCTTCGCATTCCGAATCGGCAAAATCCACTGCCACCACTGTATTGTACGGAATTTTCAGTTCAGAAAATTCCTACCCCTGTACAGCAACTATTAATATGTAGGATTAAAGGAAAAGAGTAATGACGTATCACAGAATTTATGTTAATATAGTAGATACACTACCTGTGCGGGGGATTTCACAGGCAGAGAATACAATTATGGGGGGATAAGCCATGGAGAAAAAAAAGGGCTTCCAGATGCCGCACACTTACATCATCATTTTTGGTGTCATTCTGTTCGCGGCTCTGCTCACCGTATTTATCCCGTTGGGTAAATACGACACAAAAGAAATCACGTATATGCAGAACGGCGTGGAAAAAACAAGAACCGTTCTGGATCCGGAAAGCTTCCAGTATATTCTGGATGAAAACGGAAACAAAGTGACCAAAGCAGCTCCGCTCTTCGGAACCGAGGACTTTGGCGGTCAGGGAATTTTAAACTATGTATTCGAGGGTATGACCGTCGGCGATAAGAATGGTACCGCTGTCGGAATCATCGCCTTCATTCTGGTTGTAGGCGGTGCTTTCGGTATCGTTCTCCGGACAGGCGCGATAGAAAGCGGCATTATGCGGGTCATCGCTTTGACAAATGGACGCGAGATCCTTTTGATCCCGATTCTTGTAGTCCTGTTCTCCCTCGGAGGCGCAGTCTTCGGTATGGGTGAGGAGGCAATTCCGTTCGTTATGATCCTCGTACCGATGTTTATCGCAATGGGGTATGACGCAGTTGTCGGAATTATGTGCTCCTATGTATCTACACAGATCGGCTTCGGTTCTTCCTGGCAGAATCCGTTCGGACTGGCTGTTGCCCAGGGTGTTGCCGGTATTCCGGTCATGTCCGGCGCATGGTTCCGTATCCCGTTATGGATCTTCTTCACAGGACTTACGATCGTCTTCACGATGCGCTACGCGGTAAAGATCAAGAAAGATCCGAAGCTCTCCGTTGCATATGAGTCTGATGAGGAATACAGAAAAGAATTCGCAAAGAACGGCAAAGAGATGCCGCCGTTCACTCTCGGCCACAAGCTTGTTCTCCTCACGGTCGCTGCCTGCATGGTATGGACGATCTGGGGTGTTATAAGCGAGGGCTACTATATCCCGGAGATCGCTTCCCAGTTCTTCGTGATGGGTCTCGTTTCCGGTATCATCGGCGTTGTATTCAAGCTGAATGACATGAAAGTAAATGATATCGCAAAATCCTTCGACCACGGTGCTGCCGATCTTTTAGGCGCTGCAATGTGTGTCGGAATGGCGCAGGGTATTATCATCATCCTCGGTGGCACAAGTGCAACCGACGGTACAGTCTTAAATACGATCCTTCACAGCATCAGCGACGGAATGCAGAATTTCCCGCCGGTGATCTCCGCATGGTTTATGTATATCTTCCAGTCCGTGTTCAACTTCTTCGTTGTATCCGGTTCCGGACAGGCTGCCCTTACCATGCCGATCATGGCTCCTCTCGCCGATCTTGTCGGTGTCGAGAGACAGGTTGCTGTTGTTGCGTACCAGCTTGGTGACGCCTTCACAAACTTCATCGTTCCGACCTCCGGCTGTCTCTTAGGCGCGCTGGCCGCAGCAAAGCTCGACTGGGGCAAATGGGCAAAATTCCAGATCAAATTCCAGGCTGTCCTGTTTGCATTCGGATCCATCGCTGTGATCCTTGCCGTTGTGATCGGTCTCTCATAAAAACCGGTCTGCCTTTGGGCTCAGCCATCTGAAGCTCATTCAGGTATAACAAAAACTCCGTATCATCCGCGTGACTCGATCGCGGATAATACGGGGTTTTTTTGAACGCTTCCCGATGATATCTGAAGAGGGAGCTAACCGGAGCAAAAAGACTTTCTCCCTTGGGAAAAATATGATAGAATTTACTGAATACAATAGCACCGGTCGCGATACCGTAGAAAGGAGCTTTTAATGATCGAATCCAGCACGCCTGCCATGAAGGGGGAAAAAACAAAATACCGTCTCGCCGCAGCCATGAAGGAATGCATGAAGACAACTCCGGTCGATGCGATCACTGTCCGCCAGATCACAGAGCGCTGCGGCGTCACCCGCCAGACCTTTTACCGGAATTTTCTTGATAAATATGACCTGATCAACTGGTATTTCGACAAGCTCCTCGCCCGCTCCTTTGAACATATGGGCCGTGGGACGACGGTCCTTGACAGTCTGGAGAAAAAATTTACATATATTCAGGAGGAAAAGACGTTTTTTGCCGCCGCCTTCCGCTATGACAGGCAGAATTCCCTGCGGGAGCATGATTTTAAGCTGATCCTCGCCTTTTATGAAAATCTGATCCGGGAAAAAAGCGGCAGACCGGCCAGCCCTGAGATCCATTTTCTTCTGGAAATGTACTGTCAGGGCTCGATCACCATGACCGTAAAGTGGGTTCTCGGTGGCATGGACCTGACCCCGTCCCAGTTTGCCGGTCTTCTCGTCCGCGCGATGCCGGCAGCATTGCGGGATCTGTTTCTTGAGCTTCATCTGCTGTCCTGATCTATTGTTATTTTGCACAATTTTTTCGTGCGTTTCTTTTGCAATATGTCGATTTTCCTTGAAGTGTTACACTTGGCCTTTTCTGTAACTTTCTTTTTGCCCTTCGAATTTGTTAATATAATAACAAAGGCACAGAAAGCTTTTGAGTTCAAGTATTCATGGAAGGAGTTTTTTATCATGGCAAATCGTATTATGTTAAATCAGACATCTTATCACGGAGCAGGCGCGATTCAGGAGATCGCGAACGAGGCGAAAGCCCACGGCTTTAAAAAGGCGTTCGTATGTTCCGACCCGGATCTCGTAAAATTCAAGGTTACCGCCAAAGTAACCGACATTCTGACCGCAAACGGTCTTGACTACGAGCTCTACTCCGATATTAAAGCAAACCCGACGATCCAGAATGTCCAGCACGGTGTTGAAGCATTTAAGGCATCCGGCGCTGACTACCTGATCGCCATCGGCGGCGGCTCCTCCATGGATACCTCCAAAGCGATCGGCATCATCATCGCAAACCCGGAATTTGAGGATGTAAGAAGTCTTGAGGGTGTTGCACCGACGAAAAAACCGTGTGTTCCGATCATCGCCGTTCCGACAACAGCCGGTACTGCTGCCGAGGTTACGATCAACTATGTTATCACCGATATCGAAAGAAAGCGTAAATTTGTATGCGTTGACCCGCATGACATGCCGATCATTGCTGTTGTTGACCCGGATATGATGTCCTCCATGCCAAAGGGACTTACCGCTTCCACCGGTATGGATGCCCTGACCCATGCCATCGAAGGCTACACAACAAAAGCTGCCTGGGAAATGACCGATATGTTCCATCTGAAAGCCATCGAGATCATCTCAAAATCCCTGCGCGGTGCTGTGGCAAACACAAAGGAAGGCCGCGAGGGAATGGCTCTCGGTCAGTACATTGCCGGTATGGGCTTCTCCAACGTTGGTCTTGGCATCGCCCACTCCATGGCACACACACTCGGTGCTGTCTATGATACCCCGCACGGTGTTGCCTGCGCAATGATGCTTCCGATCGTTATGGAATATAATCAGGAATGCACCGGCGAAAAATATCGTGAGATCGCGCGTGCAATGGGCGTTGCAAATGTTGATTCCATGTCTCAGGACGAATACCGGAAAGCTGCTGTTGACGCTGTCAAGAAGCTTTCCGCGGATGTCGGAATTCCGTCTGTCCTTGAGGCGATCAAAGAGGAAGACCTTCCGTTCCTTGCAGAGTCCGCATATGCAGATGCCTGCGCGCCGGGCAACCCGAAGGATGCCAGCGTAGAGGACCTGAAAGACCTGTTCCGTAAGATCATGGCATAAAAGTGCCTTCTCGCATTTATGAAAAGAGCTCCGGCAAATTGGCCGGAGCTCTTTTTATCTGTCACTTTTTATCGCATGCACTTCTCACCCATTAGTGCATAATGTCATAAACCACACCGCAGAAGATCTTCACCGCATTCGGAAGAACCTGCTCGTCGATATCGAAGATACGGCTGTGACCCGGGCCGGCTTCGTGGGTGAGGACGCGCATGAAGGTCGCCTGTCCGCCCTGTTCCTGGACGCGGTTCATCATATAGGAGACATCCTCGCTGCCGCCGTTTTTGCTGCTCATTTCCTTCGCAACCGGCAGATGGAGATCTTCCTCGCAGACTCTCTTCACCCGCTCCATCAGCGCCTCACTGCTCGCCAGAGAGTTTGCCGCGCCCATAAGCTTCATCTCACAGGTGCATCCGTGCATTTTTGCCGCGCTCTCGATAATGTTCACTGCGTAATTTTTCATATACTCGTTGATCTCGGTGGTCTCACCGCGGACCTCGATCTCCATCTTCGCCTCGTCCGCGATAACATTCCGTCCGCTTCCGGCGACAACGGTTCCCACATTTACTCTGGACACACCGCCGGAGTGACGCGGGATCGCATAAAGGTTTAAGATCGCCGTTCCGACTGCCAGCATGACATTCCGTCCAACCTCCGGTGATCCGCCCGCATGGGCAGATTTTCCGTGGAAGATCACATCATATTTTGTCGTTGCGAGAGAGCCATAGCTTCCCGGAATTACCACTGCCGGATCGTCCTCTTTCTTATTTGTCACATGAGAGCCGATCATGTAATCCACACCGTCAAGGTGTCCGTTATCAACGATGGATTTCGCGCCGCGGACGCCCTCTTCCGCCGGCTGGAAGATCAGTTTCACGGTTCCATGGAGCTGATCCTTAATGGACATCAGTACTTTCGCCACACCGAGTCCGATGGTGGCATGTCCGTCATGTCCGCAGGCATGCATGAAGCCTTCATTTACGGAGTTAAATCCCTCCTTCGCCGGTCTGTGGCTCGGATCATGTTCCTCGAATACGCCGAGGGCATCGATATCAAACCGCATGGCAACCGTCGGGCCCTCGCCGCAGCGCAGGATTCCGATCACGCCGGTCATTCCTCCCTTTGTGTACTTAACAAACTCCGGATCCGCTCCCTGAGCAATGGCACGCTCATACTGTTCCTCTAACTTTTCCTCAGACGGAACGCCCATTCTGGAATCCTTTTTGCAGACCTGATCTCCGACAAGCACTTCATATCCGAGCTCTGTCAGTTTCCGAGCAATAATGGACGACGTCCTCATCTCGAACCAGCCCGGCTCCGCGTACTTATGAAAGTCACGTCTCTGCGCTGTAAGGTCACCCGCCATCTCATCGCTCATAGTCTTGATCTGATCGTAAATGTTCATTCGTTTGCCCTCCCGTGTGCTATTTTATTATTATTATAGTCGATATTCCGGAATTTTTCTATAAAAATATATTTTTCTATTCCTATTTTACTTACAAATCTTGATGGACTCTGTAATTTCTGCCCGGGAGGCCTTTAAAAAACTCCCGAAAACCCCCGTGTTATGCCCATTTCACCTTGAATCCCCATAAAAAATACGCTATACTAATACCAGATTGCACATTTATCTAAGAAGAGAGATATAAGGAGAAGGAAGAATCATGCAGTTGACAACAGTGAAAGAGCTCTTTAAAGAGCGTGACAAATATTTAAACCAGGAGATCCAGGTCGGCGGTTGGATCCGCAGCATCCGTGATTCCAAGGCGTTCGGCTTTATCGTATTAAATGATGGTACAAGCTTCGATACCTTACAGATCGTTTACCATGACACAATGGCAAATTTCGCAGAGGTTTCCAAATTAAATGTAGGCGCTGCCATTGTCGTAAAAGGTACTCTCGTTGCGACTCCGGAGGCAAAGCAGCCGTTTGAGATCCAGGCAACAGAAGTTACCGTTGAGGGTGCTTCCAGCGCAGACTACCCGCTCCAGAAAAAACGCCACACCTTCGAATATCTTCGTACGATCCCGCACCTTCGCGCGCGTACCAATACATTCCAGGCTGTATTCCGTGTGCGTTCCCTGATTGCTTACGCGATCCATCAGTACTTCCAGGAGCAGGGCTTCGTCTATGTCCACACTCCGTTAATCACCTCCAGTGACTGTGAGGGTGCCGGTGAGATGTTCCAGGTAACGACTCTCGATCTTGATAACGTTCCGAAGACTGAGGACGGCGCAGTTGATTACAGCAAGGACTTCTTCGGAAAGCATACAAGCCTTACCGTAAGCGGACAGTTAAACGCTGAGACCTACGCAATGGCATTCCGCAATGTTTACACCTTCGGACCGACCTTCCGTGCTGAGAATTCCAACACGACCCGTCATGCTGCCGAGTTCTGGATGATCGAGCCGGAGATGGCATTCGCAGATCTCGATGACAATATGGCTGTCGCTGAAGGCATGTTAAAGTACGTGATCCGCTACGTTCTCGAGAACGCTCCGTCCGAGATGAATTTCTTCAACCAGTTCGTTGACAAGGGACTTCTCGACCGCTTAAACCACGTATTAAATTCCGAATTCGGCCATGTTACCTACACAGAGGCTGTAAAGCTCCTTGAAGAGCACAACGACGAATTCGATTACAAGGTATTCTGGGGCTGCGATCTCCAGACAGAGCATGAGCGCTATCTGACAGAAAAGATCTTCAAGAGACCGGTATTCGTTACCGACTACCCGAAGGAGATCAAGGCGTTCTACATGAAATTAAATCCGGACGGAAAGACCGTTGCCGCTGTGGACTGTCTCGTTCCGGGTATCGGCGAGATCATCGGCGGAAGCCAGCGTGAGGACGATTACGAAAAGCTCCTTGCCCGCATGAACGAACTCGGATTAAAGCCGGAAGACTACGGTTTCTATCTCGATCTGAGAAAGTACGGCAGCGTCCGCCACTCCGGTTTCGGTCTCGGCTTCGAGCGCTGCGTAATGTACCTCACAGGAATGGGCAATATCCGCGACGTAGTTCCGTTCCCGCGTACCGTTAATAACTGCGAATTATAAAGAAACAGCAGCCCGCCGCGTCCTTTCGATGCAAGGCAGCCGCAAGGGAGCGCACAGAGATCTGTTGCGCTCCTTTTCACATTTACGCGACGGCGATCCTCTGGTGACCGAACTGCCGCGGTAACCTGAGAAACACGTTTTTGCGGACTTTCACAGTCCACTATCTTGATACTGGAGCGCAGTGTATCTGCAATCCATACACCATGGAGGAATGTATGAAATTTATTCACACCGCCGATATCCACTGGGGCATGATCCCGGACAGCGATAAGCCCTGGGGCAAAAAGCGGGAACAGGCGATCCGTCTGACGTTCCAGGGGATCATCGAGGACGCCAGGGACTCCCGCGCGGACCTTCTTCTGATCTCCGGTGACTTATTCCACCGCCAGCCCTTAGCGCGGGATCTGAAAGAGGTCAACTACCTGTTCTCCACGATTCCGGGAACCCGCGTTGTCATCATCGCCGGAAATCATGACCGGATTCGGAAAAGTTCTGCACTTCTCAGCTTCACCTGGGCCCCGAACGTCACATTTCTGATGGACGAGAACCTCTCTTCCGTCTATTTCGAGGAACTGAACACGGAGGTCTACGGCTTCAGCTACCACACGGCCGAGATCACCGAGGCGAAAGCCGACAATATTTCCCTGCCGGCCTCGAGACGCACCAGAATTCTCATGCTCCACGGCGGTGACGCGAAACATGTCCCATTTGATCGGAATGCGCTGGCAGCATCCCCGTTCTCCTACATCGCCCTGGGACATATCCACAAACCGGAGATTCTTCTGGAAAACCGCATGGCCTACGCCGGTTCCCCGGAACCGCTTGACATGACGGAGACCGGACCTCACGGATATTTTATCGGCGAGATCGACACCACCAGCGGACATGTGACCTCCCTGCAGTTTAAGGAAGTCTGCCAGGCCCAGTATATCCCGCTCGTGGTCAATGTGACGCCCCAGACGACAAACACCGAGCTTTCCCAGATCATCGCCGACGAGATCCGCAAGCGCGGTGCCAACAATATCTACCGCTTCCGGATCCGCGGTATGCGAGACCCGGATATCAGCTTTGACCTGGATTTTCTCTCCGGTCAGTGGAATATTATCGAGATCCTGGACGAGTCGGAGCCACAGTATGATTTCCACGCACTGTTCGCGGAACATCCAAGCGACATGATCGGCTTTTATATCCAGGCACTCATGAAGGATGATATGAGTCCGGTGGAGAAGAAAGCCCTGTACTATGGAATTCATGCCCTGCTTATGACAAAAGATGAAAGGAGCCAGCCATGAGATTACTCGAATTACATATCGACGGTTTCGGAAAATTTCATGACCGGACCATCTCCTTCAACGACGGGATCAACATTATCTACGGAAAGAACGAAGCCGGAAAATCCACGCTTCACACCTTCATCCGCGGCATGCTCTTCGGCATCGAGCGCGGGCGCGGACGGGCGGCAAAGAATGATCTGTATACAAAGTACGAGCCCTGGGAGAACAGCGGAACCTACGAGGGATGGCTGAGACTGGAAAAGGACGGAACCATCTACCGCATCGAGCGCCGGTTCCGGAAGGAAAATAAGTCTTTAAAGATCATCAATGAGACGAAAGGACTGGAGGAAGAGGCGACACCTGCATTTGTCTCCAGCCTGCTTGACGGTCTCACCGAGACCATGTACAACAACACCATCAGTATTGGTCAGTTAAAGAGTGCCACCGAAGACGGGATGGTGACGGAATTAAAGAATTATATTGCCAACATGAACACCACCGGCAATATTTCCTTAAATATCACAAAAGCGACTGCGTTTTTGAGAAACCAGAAACGTTCCCTCGAGGCGGGTCTGATCCCAGAGGCGAGCCGGGAGTTTACCTCTCTTCTCGCGGAGATCCGGAATGTGGAGGCGGAGATCGCCGGTCCGGAGTACGAGAACCAGCTCGCCGCCTACCAGAATATGCGGACCCAGGTCAAGGGCCTGATCGACAACACCCAGACACAGAAAAAGGATCTGGACGAGAAACTGGCAAATGGGAAAAAGGTGCTGTCTGACAACGGCTTTACAGACCGGGCATCCGTGGATGCCATGTCTTCCGACGCGGAGAGGCTTTACAGCGAATATAATACTCTGAATGGGGAGTGTAACAAGAAGTCCAGGAAGGTTCTTTCCGGTCTCACAGCGGTTCTCGGAGTCGCAGGACTGGGGGCTGCAGCGACACTTGGATATTTCAACCTCACCGCCTATCTTCCGGTCTGTGGCGCGGCAGCCACGGCGGCTGTGATCTTCTTTATCATCTCCCTGTTCATCCTCCAGAAAGATAAAGAATACCACAGATTGTTCGACAATACTTCCTCTGAACTTGGCGCGCTTCTCGCGAGACATCTCGGAGATTCCGCAGTGTCTGAGGATGCCATGAACGCGTTCCGGGCGAGAATGGGCGAATTCTCAAAGCTCTGCGATATGGTTACCCAGTCTGAGGCAGAGATCAGGAAGTTCTTAGAAGATTTAAGCAATCTCCAGACGAAACAGGCCGGCTGCAGCGAGATGATCGAGAAACAGCAGCGGACCCAGTGGGAGCTTGAGAAGAAATTAGAGCATTTGAGCAACTGTAAAAATAAGGCGAAGGCATTGAAGCGGACACTGGCGGAAAACGACAGGATCCACGATGAGATCGTCGCCATTGATCTTGCCCAGGAGACTATGGCAGATCTCTCCTCCTCGATCCGTGATTCCTTCGGACTCTACCTGAATAAAGAAGCGTCCCAGTACATTACCGGAATCACCGGCGGGATCTATGACAGCATGAGCATCGACGAGAATCTGAATGTCTTCTTAAACACGAAGACAAAGCTGGTTCCCCTCGAGAACGTCAGCAGCGGAACCATGGACCAGGTCTATCTCGCCCTGCGTCTCGCCGCCGCAAAGCTTCTCCAGGGATCCGGCTCCGGCTTCCCGCTGATCTTCGATGACAGCTTTACACAGTATGATGATGAGCGCCTGAAGACGGCACTGGAATGGCTCGCCTCCGCCTATGGCGGCCAGATCATTATTTTCACATGCCATCGCCGGGAAGCACAGATGCTGCGGGCCAGACAGGTGGAGTTTCAGTTGATTGAGATGTAAAAGATATTTTTCCAGGATGCATCTGCCCTAAAATCATTTTCGAAAATACAAAACGGCCGACAGTTTTTTCGCTGTCGACCGTTTTTATGTTGTTATTCAAATATGAAGTACTTTCGTAACTGTTCAGTAGGTCTGCGCACTTGCTGCGCTGACCGTAAGAAAACATAGGCTGGAAGGCAAAAATCCCATCAGCGAAGCTGATCTGGAATGGATTTTTGCACGTAACTATGAAGGTACTGAATAGTTACGTACTTTCTTAAAAAGCCCTCTTTTACTTATATGAATTCGGGCTCTGAACGAAAGCTTTCGCTGCCTCTGCTGCTTACTTTCATTCTCGGATTTTCCCACTTTTCCACGTATGATTTCCTCTTAAGCGTACTTTTCCACAATCGCCTTAAATTCATCCTCATGCCCCACGATCCATGTCTCCCAGTTCATGTTCCGGCTGGCAACGGCTTTTCCAAGGTCCACGAAGAATTTCGGCAGATCGCGCTCTAAGATCACAGCTCCGGCCTCGCCGAACTTTGCGGCACCCAGCTTATCGCTTCCGCCTACAAACATCTTAAACGCGGACTCCGGCTTTCCGTCAACAGACTTTGCCGCTCCCTGGAAACCGATGGCTGCCGCCTGGTGTCCGGAACAGCTGGACGGGCATCCGGAAATACAGATCCTCGGAAGCGCTCCGTCCGGGATCCCGGCCTCACGGACTGCCTCCACAGCCGCTCTGAGCGCCGCCTGACTGTCTCTTACACCCTGCTGGCAGATTGCAGCACCGATACAGGCTACACTGTTCTCAAAAGTGCTCTGAGCGCCGTCGTTTGTCGCTTCAAGGACTTTCTTCGCCTCGTCAGCAGTGAGGTTGATGATGTAGATCGTCTCGTGCGGCGCGATCCGGCACTCTGCGTCCGGGATCTCTCTTACAAGAGTAAGAAGCTCCGCAGGTTTTCCTGCCGGAAGACATCCACCAATCGGGTGGTATGCCACCGCATAGAGTCCCGGCTGTTTCTGTGCGACTACACGCTTTCCGGAAATCTCGCCGCTGCCTTTCTTTGTTACCGGCTTTGCTTCCACATGAAGGTCAAGACCGCCTTTTTCTTTTACCTTTGCCACATTCTCAAGGAACGCTTCCTTTAAACCATCAGTGCCCAGAGTCTCCTGCATAAAGCGGGTACGGGCCTTCGCGCGGTTTTCATAATTTCCATGCTGGCAGAATGTCTCGATCATGGCACGGATGTAGTAAAGGATCTCCGTCGTCTGGACATGTTCATCCACAAGGATTCCCATCTTATAGCCGCCGCCGAGTCCGCCCGCGATGCGAAGTGTAAAGGTTCCATCCGGGTTTGCCATAAATCCCATATCGCGGAAGGCGCTGTGTACGGAATCATCCGCACCGTTGCTGAAGGCTACTTTTAACTTTCTCGGCATGTGGATCTCGCCAGCAATAGAGAGCAGGTACTCTGCCGCTGCCTCCGCATACGGTTTTACATCGAATGCCTCACCTTTCTGCACGCCGGAGAGAGGACTCATCATGATATTTCTCGGATTGTCTCCACCGCCGCCTCTGCTGTAAATCTCACTCGCGATGGCTTTCTCCATGAGGACCGGAACCTGCTCTGCTTTCAGGTTGTGGAGCTGCACGGTCTCACATGTAGTGAGCTTCATAAGCTCCACACCGTAATCTTTCACTGCCTCGGTAAGAAACTCCAGACGTTTTTCCGTCAGGTTCCCGCCTGCCATTCTGAGACGCAGCATGTGCTTTGACGGATCATGCTGTGCATAGCTTCCGAATCCACCGGAGATTCCCTTGTATGCCTTACGGTCGATCTCTCCCTTATCGAACTTCTCGATCGTTCCAACAAATTCATGGATCTGTTCACGGAACTGTTCTTCCCATTTTTCGTTCATCATAGTTGTTTTCTCGCTTTCCCCTTTTTATAAAACGCTTATCTCTTCCACAGTTGTCTCAAAAACATGCCGGAAATCCACGGCGGAACAGCTTCGTATCTTGTATACAATAAGCGCTCTATCATTTTTTAATTTTTCAATTATTCTTTCCAGTGTAAATGATGCAGATGTCCTTCCATCGTCATCTTCTCAAATCCGTTCTGCCGTAACGCCTCATAGAGCACGATCGCAACTGAATTCGAGAGATTCAGTGACCGGATATCGCCCCACATCGGGATCCGGATGCAGTTTTCACGGTTTTCAATCAGGATCTCCTCCGGAATCCCACGGCTCTCCGGCCCGAACATGATGTAGACATCCGGGTCATAAGGAACGTCCGTGTATACATGCTCGCCCTTCGTGGTCGCCATATAGATCTTCGCCCCCGGATTTCTCTTTAAAAAATCCTGATAATCGCTGTACACTGTTACGTCCAGCTTATCCCAGTAATCCAGCCCTGCCCGGACTAAATGCTTCTCGCTGAGCTTAAATCCCAGCGGCTCGATCAGGTGCAGCTTCGTGTTCGTCGCCACACAGGTGCGCCCGATATTTCCTGTATTGGCCGGCATTTCCGGCTCGTATAATACGATATTCATTGTTGATCTTCTCCTGTCATGTCTGCCGCTTTCCGCTTTCCACGATCACTCAGAACTAATGTCAGCAATCCGGATTTTCTCACGAAATATAAGGTGCAGACATATAAAACCCCGGCCCGACCACCTTCATGATCAAGCCGGGGAACTGTATTTTACATGACCGTCCGCTCAGCGCACAATCACAGCATCCATTTATTTCGCATCATTCAGATGTCTCTTCACGAACCGCTCCATTCTCTCGAGGGCACGTTTCAGATCATTTAAGGAGTATGCATAGGAAATTCTTAAATATCCCTCGCCGCAGTCACCGAATGCGGTACCCGGAACAACGGCAACCTTCTCCTCCTCCAGCAGCTTTAACGCAAACTCATCAGAGGTCATTCCAAACTTCTTGATGCTCGGGAACACATAGAATGCGCCCTGCGGTTCATAACAGTCAAAGCCCATATCACGGAGTGCCTTCACGAGATAACGTCTTCTCTGGTCGTATGCGCTCCGCATCTCAGCTACATCTTTGTCTCCGTTTTTTAATGCCTCGACCGCAGCATACTGGCTTGTCGTCGGTGCACACATGATCGCAAACTGGTGGATCTTTAACATCTGCTTCAGGATCAGCTCCGGCGCACACGCATATCCAAGACGCCATCCGGTCATCGCGTAGGATTTTGAAAAGCCGTTGATCAGAACGGTGCGCTCCTTCATTCCCGGGAATGCGGCGATCGTACAGTGCTGTCCCTTATAAGTAAGCTCTGAATAGATCTCGTCGGAGATAACAAACAGGTCTTTTTCGATACAGATCTTCGCGATCTCCGCCAGATCCTCCGGCTCCATGATGGATCCGGTTGGGTTATTGGGGAACGGAAGGATCAGAACCTTCGTTTTCGGTGTGATCTTCTCGAGTAGTTTTTCCTTTGTAAGACGGAATTTATCTTTTTCTTCGAGCTGGATCGTAACCGGCACACCGTCAGCCAGAACCGTACACGGAGTGTAGGAAACATAGCTCGGCTGAGGGATCAGAACCTCATCCCCCGGATTTAACATGGCACGGAGAGCAATATCGATGGCTTCACTGCCGCCGACCGTGACCATAACTTCCTTATTATAATCATACTCTACATCAAAACGTCTCTTTAAATAATTACAGATCTCGATCTTTAATTCCTTTAAACCTGCATTTGAGGTATAAAAAGTCCGTCCCTTTTCCAGAGAGTAGATTCCCTCGTCACGGATGTGCCACGGAGTATCAAAATCCGGCTCACCGACACCAAGGGAGATCGCGTCCTTCATCTCGCTCACAATGTCGAAAAATTTACGGATTCCGGATGGCTGGATCGATACGATTTTATCTGATAATGGGTTTCTCACGGTGTAATCATCATCCTTTCATCTTCTGCCTTACCGCACATAACTGTTCCATGATCTTTATACTTCTTGAGGACAAAGTGTGTCGCTGTGCTGAGGACCGAATCCATCGGTGACAGCTTCTCCGATACGAACTGCGCGACCTCTCTCATCGTTTTGCCCTCAATGATCACGGTAAAATCAAAGGCGCCGGACATCAGATATACAGAAGTCACCTCACTGTACTGGTAGATGCGCTCCGCGATCTTATCAAAGCCCATTCCTCTCTGCGGGGTTACCTTCACCTCGATCAGAGCGATCACTTTCTCATCACCTGTGTTATCCCAGTTGATCATCGTGTGATAACCGCAGATAATGTTCTCCTTTTCCATCTCCGCGATCTCATTCGCGACGGCTGCTTCACTCTCACCCAGAAGGGCGGCCAGATCCTTTAAATCAATTCGGCTGTTCTTTTCAATGATCGCCAAAATTTTTTCACGCATAATTGTTCCTCCTCATTGCATCTATCATTCTTTTCCAGAAGCTGCATCCGTAAGCTTCCGGATCTCATCTGGTGCCGGTCGTTCCAGAAATCCGGTCGTTCCGATCCCGACCATTTTTCTGGCGATCCCTTTTTCGACTTTACCGATCACTGCAGACAGGATTCCGGCTTCACTCAGGAGCTTCACGGCATCCCCGCCGTTTTCCACTGCCATCAGGAGACATTCCCCCGATGAAAGTCTGTACGGATTCAGGTCAAAAAGTTCACAGATCTCGATCGTCTCCTGAGCCACCGGGATCTTCCTCAGTTCAAAGGAAATCCCCTGCTCGTAAGCTCCCGATATGGCCCAAAGGGCGGCCAGTATGCCGCCCTCCGAAATCTCTTCCCATTCTCCTGCACCGCAGGCGTCCAGCATCTCCGGAGTCAGCTCTGATTTTTTATCTGCCTGCTCCCGGATCCGTTTGACAAACCACTCCGGGAATCGGGCTGATATCTCTTTTTCTTTTGCCGACAGAGCCGCCTTCACACCGTTTTTTCCGACAGTTCCTGCAACTACCAGATCCTGTCCCGGCTTAAAGATCCCAGCTCCGTTGGGTTCGCGCTCAATTTTTCTCATGATTCCGGTCTCTTTTCTATGCGGCCTAAGCCGCGTTCTCTCCCACCTGGGCACTCATTCCCGGGCCGTAGTTCTCACCCGGCTGCGGTCCGGCTGTCTCCGGGGCCGCGGTTTCAGGCGCCTGTGTCTCCGGCGCTGCTGTCTCTGCCGGGGCCGCAGCTTCCGTTTCCGCAGGTGCTGCCGGGGCCACAGGTGTTGTCTCTGCCGGAGCCGCGACTCCTGTACCTACGCGGTAAACAGTCTTTGACGCGTTGTATGTGTCAGAATTCAATAAAGTGCGTTCCTGTAACTGTCCATCTACATAGACGCACTTATATAATTTCGATTTTAATCCCGTATGTCCGGATTCCACCTTCACGCGCTGGCCTGCCGGGAGACTCGGGTCCTGGATCTCCTGGGTAGGGGACGGTGTCGTGGAAAGCGTCTCAGACTCAAATGCCAGAGTCCTGTTCGACGGTCTCGTCTCTTTTCCGTAGATCGTAAAGGTCAGGGTCTTTCCCTTGGTATAGCCCTCGACGTAGATCGGAGTATCATATGGGTTCTTTACCTTAAGGTCTTTATAAGTTCCGGCGATCGCCGCGTCCATGGACGGCTTTACATAGCTGACGGACATGGAATGGTTCTGCCTCTGGACGATCTCAAGCTCCGCGTATAAGGACGCGTTGTAGAGTGTCGTTGAGATCTGGCAGACACCGCCTCCAATGCTGTCAACGGACTTGCCATTTTCGTAAGCAGTTGCCGTCTTGTATCCATTTTCCAGTGTAAACGGGTGCATGCACTCATATCCGGAGAGCACTTCGCCCGGCATCAGCACATGTCCGTTGATCTTTCCTGCACCCACCGCAAGGTTTGTGGAACGGGACGCACCGCTTGTCGCAAAGCTGGTGGAGAATGTTCCGAGAACATCCTTGATCGTCGCGAGATCTTCCTCTGTCACCTTCGGCTTTTTAACGGTCACAGACGCCTCCACCCGGATCGCATCCGTATTTTCGCTGTTTAACGCCTCGTTGAGAGCCGCTTTTGTCGCATCCATATCGACAGCCAGACCTTCTTTTGAAGGAGTGATCTCAAATTTTCCGGCTTTTCTTGTGATCGTCGCGTCAACGGCACCCGCCACCGCGGAACCGCATTTCTCGGATACAAAGGAAGATACCTTATCCTGGTCCACGGAGAGATCCAGCTCGATCTTCACCGGATTTACCTCCAGGTCTTTCTTTTTCATATACCGCTTTACAAGGTTTCCCTTGAGCTCCGTCCCCTGAATGGCCTCAGCTACCTCATCCTGGTTATCCCAGGCGACGCCAAGGGTCTGCGCGTCGGACTTCGCCTCCGTGCCGTTTACCACAAGCGTGATATCCTGATTTAATTTTTCATTTACATAACTCTCAATCTGCTTTTCGGCTTCCTCTTCCGTAAGTCCGGAAAGACTGACGGCTCCAACAGAGACCCCGTCCGGGATCCGTTCATCTGCCAGTGTGAAAACCGGGGCAAGCCAAACAAGTCCGGCGCTTAAAATCGCCGTCATGCCTGCGATCCACACATTTTTCTTCATTCTTTTCTCCTCACTGATATCTTCCTGATGCCTGATAGATTTTGGGGCTTCAGCCCGTCACGATTAAAAAATAGAAAGAAGGGAGCCGAGGACCATCGGCACTACCATTGCGAGTACAACTAATACGATTACGATGGTAGAGAAAATCTTTCTTGTCTTTTTATTATTCATGTTAAACACAACATTCACCTCTTCTTGCTTTCCATTCCGGTTACAGCCCATGCCCTGAGCAAACTGCATCAGATTTTACCGATGCTCCGCATTCCAGATCAAAAAGTCCTGGCTGCCATATGCTGTAACTCATTCCGAACTATATTCACTAATATTCATTTTCTCAGGGTTCCGGAAAACTATCCCTGTTTTTTTGCATTTTCCGGGATTCTTCCATACTGGAAAATAATCTTGTCGATCATCCGGGATATCTCATTTCCGGACATGTGATCGATCTCGACAGTTATGTCTATTCTATGATATTTTAGTAAATCCTGCAAGTGTTCTTTTTGCCTTTTCGACGCCGTCCGTTCCTTTTTTGCCTTATATTGGAGCATTTTGGCAGTGAAGAGTTCCGGACGTTCTTTGCCAAACCTTTTTTTCAGTTCCTGGTATAGATTGTGGGCGGCATAGGCATCGGAAAGTGCCCGGTGTGCCGTATCCTGGGTAACCTCAAAGTACGCGCAGGCGGCACTCAGATTCTTCTTTTCCTCCCCCGGCATCAGATACCGGCAGAGTTTCAGTGTATCGACCCCGTATTTCTCGAATTTCCGTTTCTGGTTCACTGCGGCCTGTACGAGGAAGCCGTAGTCAAAAATGATCTGGTGGCCGAGAAGCGGGAGGTCTTCGGTGAAGGCCAGGACCTCATCCAGGATCTCCTCGATTCCCAGTGCATCCTTCACCATATCATCAGTGATCCCCGTCAGCTCCACGATCCGCTTCGGGATCTCCCGGTGCGGATTTACCATAGTGTGGTAAGTGTCCGTCGTCTCACCGTCGATCACCTTCACCATGCCGATCTCCGTGATCTTTTCGTGACGGGCACCGATGCCCGTCGTCTCAAGATCCAGGGCGACATAAGAATTTATCATTTCATCTGCCATGTCTGTTCTCCATCTTTACTTTCACTGCATCATCACATATCTGCACAATTTTCTTCATATCCGTGCTGGTTTTGCTGGCACCATCCGGCTTCCCTTCCGGTCATACCGGAAGCGGACTGCTCTGGCGTTTCCTGACAACGGATCCCGATTTTTATAATCAAACAATACAAACGTTCCATCTTCCATATGTTCCAGATGAGCCATTTTCGCCATCTGCTTCGAATCAAATCCCGCATAGTCCGTAAGCCACTGAGGACTCTCTTCCTCCGCCATGAAGAATTCCCGCACTTCTTTCTTGTATGGGGACTGGTCACTGGCAAAGGACGGGAGGCTCTTGATATTTTCGCGGACATAGAGGTCGTACATCAGGCTGTCGCGGAAGTCAGCTAGTGTCAGTTTTACTGCTGTTTCTGCAGCTATCACGCCGGTTTTCTGCTCCATTCCTGCCGGGTCTTCTGCCGCAGGCGTGCTCTGTTCCACTTTAACCTCTTTTTCCTCTAAAAATCTATAAAGGATCTCATACCTTGCCAGCCTGCTGTGACTGATCCCTGTCAGTCCGTTCTTCTCATAATATTCCGCCAGACTCGTAAAAATTTCCGACGGACGCGCAAATTTCTTTTCCAGCAGCTTCATGGTTGCTGGGAACTGTCCGCTGTTGTAGTAGACCTCCACCATGTCCTCCACGCCCTTCAGCCGGATCACATTGCTGTAGGGCAGCCACTTCGTGGAAAGGACTTCGTATGGCGGAATTCCCCGGTATTTCAGATCATATGCCGCGACCTGCTCTTCCATGTAAGAGCCCTTCAATACTTTTAAGAATCCCATCTGAAGCTGGTCGGGACGCATCCGGTAGACATCGTCGAAGGAGCGCATGAAAGACTCATAATTCTCATAGGGAAGTCCCGCGATCAGATCCAGGTGCTGATGGGTGTTCCGGTAATCGTAGACCCGGTCCACCGCCTGTTTTAGTTTCACAAGGTCCATGTGTCTGTGGATTTCCTTGATCGTATCCGGGTTTGTGGACTGGACACCGATCTCAAGCTGAATCAGCCCCGGGCGCATCTTTCCGATAAGTTCCAGTTCCTCCTCATCGAAGATATCCGCGGAGACCTCGAAATGGAAGTTTGTGATCCCATTGTCATGTTCCACGAGATAACGCCAGATTCCTAACGTGTGATCCCGCTTACAGTTGAAGGTTCTGTCCACAAACTTGACCTGTAGAACCTTGTGGTCCAGGAAAAACTGCAGTTCCGGGAGTACCAGGTCCAGACTCCGGAAACGCACGGTTTTATCAATGGAAGACAGGCAGTAGCTGCAGGAGAACGGGCAGCCGCGGCTGCTCTCGTAGTAGACGATCCTGTTCTCGAATCCAGCCATATCGTCATAGTAGAACGGGATCTCATCCAGGCTCAGAAGGCGCTGGGGACCACGTTCCACGACCCCGCCGCTCTCAGCGCGGTAGGTAATTCCCGGAATGTGATCTAAGTCTAAGCTTGCTGCACACAGTTCTTCCCTTTTCAGATACGCCCGCACAAGCTCCGTAAACGTCAGCTCGCCTTCCCCGCGCATCACGCCGCAGACATCCGGCTCCCTGGTCAGCACTTTTTTCGCGTCATAGGACACTTCCGGTCCGCCGAGCCAGATCTCCACCTCCGGCAATACTTTCTTCACGTCACGGACGATCTCCATGATGTAGGAAATATTCCATATATAACAGGAAAAGCCGATAAAATCCGGCTTTCTCCTGTAGATATCCTGTAAAATTAAGTCCATCTGGTGATTGATGGTGTATTCTCCGATCTCGATATCCGCCCCCGGGATCTTCGTCCTAGCAAAGGCGCGCAGACTGTAGACACCCGGATTCGAGTGGATATATTTGGCGTTGATCGCCGCCAGCAAAAATTTCATTCGTTCCTCCGTTATACCCGGTACTCGATCTTACGGCCTGTCGGGTTGTACTGGTAATAGCGCACACCCGCCGCATTCAGCATTCTCTTGGATGCCCGTGTGGACGCGTCGTTCGCGTACTTATCGCTCTCGTAGACGATGGTCTGGATGCCCGCCTGGATGATCGCCTTCGCGCACTCGTTGCACGGGAACAGTGTTACATAGAGCTTGCTGCCTTCCAGGCTGCCGCCGCGGTAGTTTAAGATCGCGTTCAACTCACTGTGTGTCACATAGAAATATTTTCTATTATACGGATCCTCGTCTATCTTATCCCACGGGAACTCGTCGTCGGAACAGCCCTTCGGGAATCCGTTATAGCCCATGGACAGGATCTTGTTGTCCTCGCTCACGATGCACGCGCCGACCTGTGTGTTCGGATCCTTGGAGCGCATGGCAGAAAGCTTTGCAACTCCCATGAAATACTCGTCCCAGGTAATGTATCCGTTTCTCTTTTCTGACATAGATCGTCCTCCATTTCATATATGTAACTGCCCAACGCTCTCACAGTTACGGGTAAAATCCATTTCTCATTTTAATTGATCGTACTTTTGCCTTTACTGCAGCCACCGCAGCAAGCGCAGGCCTTCCTGCAATTTTATATGTTCACAATATGATATCCGGCTGCCTTGCACAGGCGGTTCATGATCGCCTGGCCGAGCTGGTCTTTGGAAAAGCTCTCGGAGAAAATGCAGTCAACCTTTCTGGCATCGAAATCACGCAGAACTGCAAACAAGTTGTGGGCCACCGTCTCCTCGTGTTCCCGGCTTCCGATCACCTCGAGGTTTCCGCCCTGGTACATGTCCTGACTCTCCTCGGTGCAGATGATGCCGACTTTCTTTCCCTCTGCTTCCGCTTTCTTTGTCTGCTCATTGATGTAGGCAACGACCTTGTCCATGTCGCCTTCCACCAGTGTCATGTCCGCCTTCGGGGCATAATGGCGGTACTTCATTCCCGGCGCCTTCGGCTTGATATCGCCGCTGACCGGTCCTAAGATCACTGGATCGATATCCACCTGGCCCAACGTCTCACGCAGCATCTCAATGGTGATCGCGCCCGGGCGGAGAAGTGTCGGGATCTCGCCGGATACATCCACGATAGTGGATTCCACGCCGATTCCCACAGCGCCGCCGTCGATGATCATCTCGATCTTTCCGTCCATGTCCTCGATGACATGTTCCGCCTTTGTCGGGCTCGGTCTTCCGGAAGTGTTGGCACTCGGTGCCGCGATCGGAACACCTGCGAGATGGATCAGGCAATTTGCCACCGGATCCACCGGCATACGGACCGCAACGGTATCAAGACCGCCGGTGGTTCCGTAAGGTACGATGTCCTTTTTCGGGAAGATCATGGTCAGCGGACCCGGCCAGTACTTTTCAGCCAGTTTCCGGCCCGCCTCCGGGATCTCCTTCACGATCGCCGGAAGTTCTTCCATACAGGAAATATGGGCGATCAGCGGGTTGTCGGACGGACGTCCTTTTGCCGCGTAGATCTTCTTTGCCGCTTCCTCATTCAACGCGTTGGCACCAAGGCCGTAAACGGTCTCCGTCGGGAACGCCACGAGACCGCCGTTTCTCAAGATCTCAGCCGCCTCTAAAAGCCCCGGATTCTTTTCCAGCGTCTCTCTTGTCTTCTCTTCCTCTTTGATACGAACTACTTTTGTATTCATGTTCTGCACTCTCGATTCTATTACTCAAATGTCCAGGAAAACCTGTGTTTCTTCTATACAGTTTCCCATTTTTACGCTCATGCGGCGGTATTGCTGTGGCCTGCCGCGTAATGATAAAGGTGCTGCATAAAACCGCAGCACCTTACTTTGTTCAATTGCGTATTCAGTTTAGCACATGAAAGTTATGGTTGCAACAGATTTCCGGCGGATTTACAGGCTTTTCCGGCATCGTTTCCATTCGTTTCAATTTTTCTGTTCTTCTTAATATTGCTGTAATAATGATCTGTCCACCGGTTTCTCAGCACTTTTTCACTATTTTCTGAAACAGTGCCTTAGTCTTTCCACTTTCTGATCTCTTTCAGCCCTGAAAGGATCGACTCCACAAAGCTGTCGTAGATCTGGTTGCCCTTCTCCGCCGTCGCCCCGCTTGGATCGCCGCCGATTCCGATGGGCTTTCCGTCCTCGGTCTCCCACTCTTCTGAAACCCAGCCAAGAGTGATCGGGCCATATACGGTGAATGTCTTGTTTCCCATGAACTTTCTCGGGATTCCCGCCTCGGAGGTCTCCAGCTTTACTGTCTCCGGGCGCTCCGCGAGAACCATGGATGTCTCCATCTCACCGCCGTGGAAATCCCAGATATTTCCAGGTGTCACAGTGTCTTTTACCGCCTGGTTTCCGAAGAATGCGCCACAGTTGATGATAAATACGGCGATTCCGAGTTCACTTCTTACCTCCCTGCTTAAGACCTGGATGATCGGGGAGTTTCCGCCGTGGCAGTTCAAGATTGCGATCTTCCTGAATCCGTGATGCGCCAGGCCTTTGCAGATGTCGTAGAGAACATGATAAAAGGTATCCGGCTTTAAGGTGACAGAACCGCAGAAGTTCACATGTTCCGTGCTGAGTCCCACCGGGATCAGCGGAAAGATCAGCATCGGATAGTCCGGGATCTCCCGGTCTAAGGCCTCTTTGATCCGTCTCGCCGTTCCCTCCGCGATGATCTCGTCTGTACCCAGCGGACACTGGTTTCCGTGCTGTTCCAACGCTCCCACCGGGATCATGACCACCGTCTCGTCCTTGTCGACCTGTTCCATTTCCAGTCTTGTCAGTTCATTATAATATCTTACCATTTTATTTTCTCCGTTTCTTAAGTCATTGCCGCTTCACTATCTCATTTCGGTCGTTATCCGTCAAGTACTGCCGCCACCTGCCAGCACTCACTTTTGTGCCTGCGCAGGCTTTTGCTCACTTCTCGCATAAATTGTAAGTCCCCCGAGGCAGACACGGCTTTCGCCGTCTCTATCCCGGGGGAATTTCCCATTTCAGGTGTTATGCCGCCGTATTTTCAGTTTTCTTTTCTCTGTGAACCCCTGCATGGATGATCACGCTGACATGCTTATATACAAGTGCTGTTACGATCGCATTCAGTCCGCATTTTACAAGGTTGAACGGAACGATCATGAAGATCGCGAATGTATACAGGTTTGTAACTGCCGGGTTGATCTTTGTTCCCATTGCGATGATGTTCTCGATTCCGCCGAAAGCAACTTTTGCGTAGAACGGAAGTGTGATCGCGCAGTTTACGAATACAGCGCCGACGATAGCACAGATGACACCGGCAGCGAGAGCGACCATAGCGGTCTTTTTCGTTTTATGTCTGCGGTAGATCAGGGCAGCCGGTACGGAGAACATGCAGCTTCCAATGATGTTTCCGAGCTCGCCGACATAGTAAGTGCTTGTTCCGTTTAAGAGCAGCTTTAAGAGGTTCTTAACGATCGCGATCAGAGCTGCCTGGGCTGGTCCCATGGCAAAGCCGCCGATCAGTACCGGGAGCTCCGCGAAGTCCAGCTTGTAAAACGGCGGGGCAAACGGAACCGCCACCTGGATCGTCTCCAATACGGCTGCGAGCGCGCTGAACATGGCGATCAGCACGAGATTTCTGACGCTTAATACTTTGTTCTGGTTCATAATGTTCCTCCTTGTACTTGTTGTTCTTCTGTTACAAGGAATTGCTGTGCAGGATTGCCGGCTCACACGGACTCGTGGGGATGATTCCCTGTCCATGTAAATAAAAAGACCCCGGACCATTGAAAAAGTCCGGGGCTTGAATGAACTACTCCTGTCATACAATTTCTTCTCTCATCCAGACTATACTGTCGGTTTTGGAATCTCACCAAATCAGCTGCTTTCGCAGGTCGCGGACTATACCGCCGGTGGGGAATCGCACCCCGCCCCGAAGAACGATATTTATTTGTTCGTTAACAGAATATCACATTTTGCTTCATACTGCAATATTTTTTATTCTTAGCGGAAATGTCCATAAGACTGTCCTGCCGCCATACCACCGCGGAGCTCTGCCATCTCGCTGACTGTCACGAGCTGGTAACCTCTTCTCGTGAGTTCAGGAATCAGCGTCTCTGCCGCAATGACGCTCTGCTCATAGAGGTCATGCATCAGGATGATATCTCCATCCTGCACCTGTCTGAGAACTGTGTCGATGGTGTGCTGCGCGTTTCTCGTCTTCCAGTCCAGTGTATCCACGGACCAGACGATAGACGGCATTCCAGCCTTTGCGAGGACCGCCTTACTGGCATCATTGATCTTTCCTCCCGGCGGGCGGACAGCTTTCGGCGCGTTTCCGCCTGCTGCCACAATGGCATCGCGTGTCTGATTTAAGCTCTGTAATATCTCTCCCTCAGACATTCCTGTCAGATATGTATGTGCCCAGGTATGGCTGTCTGTCTCGCATCCGAGATCCGCCATGCGCTTTACGGTAGACGCATAGGACGCAACTCGGTTGCCCACCATGAAGAATGTGGCTCTTCCGCCGTTCGCTTCCAGGGAATCCAGGATCCGGGGCGTATACTTCGACGGACCGTCATCAAAGGTCAGGGCAACCATCGGTCTTGTCGGGTCAACGCTCTTTCCATTCGGGCCTTCCGGTACCTCCGCACCTTTTCCCGTCACCGTTACCCAGAGACCATCCACACGGAGTCCCTGTCCTTCGGTTCCCGCAGTCTCCCCGTTCTTCACCGGAGTTGTCCAGGAGCCATTCTGATATACAGAGTAATAAACATCATAATTCTCCGCAAGCTGTCCGGTAAATGCCATGCGGACCGCTTCTAACGGCATATCTGTCTCGGTGCTTCCATTCGGAGTCATATTTTCCTGCCAGGAAAGCCATCCGCTTCCGCTTAAGTTCACCTGGTAAGAAAGCGTGCCGCTCATTCCCTCAGGTTGTCCCTGAAGGCTGGCGCGGATCGCCGTCACATAGCTTCCGGTTCCAGCACGCGCTGTTTTGCTGTCACCATGATACCCACTCCAACCGGTTCCATGCTCATAAATTCCGTAAACTGCGCCCATATCCGCCGCATATGCCGGATCACCGGTGATTCCCACCGATGCAGCGCAGATCAATACAGCCGCCAGCACCGTGCGGACTGCCTGTCTGATCTTCTTCCAATCCATAAGTTCCCCTCTTTTCCCAGTGATCTTCTCACCATATTGATCGTATTTGTAACTGTTCCATACCTTCGCAGCTACTCGTGACCATATTTTAACATGAAACCGCGAATAAAGGTACCTTTTCGGGACCTTTTTCACAAACTTCAGAAAAACGTCAGAATTATAACGAAAGCTACCAGAATTTCATTTTAACACTTGCGCACATCATAGCGCAAGCTTGCCTGATCTTCATTTTTTTTATATAATAAAGTAGTATGACTTACAGGGGTTATTTATCGAAAGGAGTAACAAAAACATGATTCAAAATCTGAATGAGGAATTATTTTCTTTTATCAAAAAGAGCCCGACCGGTTTCCATGCTGTTCATGAACTGGCAAACTACCTGACCGAGGCAGGCTTCGAGCGCCTCGCTGAGGGCAATACCTGGAATCTTGCTGAGGGCGGAAAGTATTTCGTAACCCGCAACCAGTCCGCGATCATCGCATTCAAGGTATCCCGCAAGGATTATTCCGGCTTCCATATCGCGGCAAGCCACAGCGACTCCCCGACCTTAAAGATCAAAGAGTCTTCTGAGATGAACATCGAGAACCAGTATGTAAAATTAAATGTTGAGAAGTACGGCGGAATGCTCTGCGCACCGTGGTTCGACAGACCTCTCTCCGTTGCAGGACGCATTATCGTAAAAGACGGCAACCGTCTCACAACAAAACTGATCAACGTTGACCGTGATCTTCTCATGATCCCGAACCTCGCAATCCATATGAACCGTGAAGTAAACGACGGTTACAAGTACAACATCCAGAAAGATATGCTTCCATTATACCGCATGAGCAATTCCGGAAAGGCATTCAAAGAGATGATCGCTGAGGAGGCAGGCGTCTCCGTTGACCAGATCAAAGGAATGGACCTCTTCCTTTACAACCGTATGGAAGGTACTGTATGGGGCTGCGACGGCGAGTTTATCTCTGCTCCGCGTCTTGATGATCTCCAGTGCGCATTCACATCCACAATGGCTCTCTTAAACAGTGAAAGCGACCGCTGCATCCCGGTCGTTGCCGTATTTGACAACGAGGAAGTAGGAAGCGGCACAAAACAGGGCGCCGGCTCCACATTCCTTTACGACATTCTCCGCCGCATCAACCGCAGCCTTGGAAGAACAGAGGAAGAGTACCTCACGTCCCTCGCTTCCAGCTTCATGGTATCCGCGGATAACGGACATGCCGTACATCCGAACTACGCAGACAAGACAGATCCGACAAACCGCACCTACTTAAACGGCGGTCTCGTGATCAAGCACAGCGCAAACCAGAAGTACACAACAGACGCTGTTTCCGCAGCTGTTATGCGCTGCCTCTGCGAGCGCGCAGGTGTTCCGTACCAGGAGTTCTTAAACCGTTCCGATATCCTCGGCGGCTCCACTCTCGGAAATATCTCCAACGCTCAGGTTTCCTTAAACACGGTAGACGTCGGACTTCCGCAGTTAGCTATGCACTCTCCGTATGAGACTGCAGGCTCCAAGGATATGGCCTACCTGGAAAAGGCATTTGAAGAGTTCTTCAAATCCGCGATCCGTGCTGAGGGCGACGGTACACTCGTACTTGAGTAATTCTGATAGTAAGATCCGCCGGAATATTCGTGTCTCCGGCGGATCTTTTATCCTTCCAGCCCAGATGAACGTACAGAACGTTTCTTTTTGCCTTCTGCCACCTGGAAAAACAGTTTTTCCGTATATCTCCGGGTAACTGCCTCCGATTCTGAAATTTTTCTGCCCAGATTTGTCTCTACCGCGTCGAATCGCTTAGGCACTGCGTCCATTTCTGCCCGCATCGCGCTCATATTCTTATCCATTCCATCCATCCTTGCAAGCATACGATCCAGTTTTTCATTTGTTTCAACCCATTTGGCATTCAGCTCCTGCATATGCCTTGTCATGCTGATACGATTCTTCTTTATTTCTGCACTCAGATTATTTTCCACCCTATCGATCTTTTCTCCTGTCCGCGCCTCCGATGCTACAATCTCCGCTCGCACCCGGCCTTCCGATGCAATAAACTTTTCATCCATAAGGTCTGAAATCTGTTTCATATCTTCTTTCGTCAAAGTATCCCTCCTTCATTTTTTTCGTCCCAATTGGTAAAAGAATCATAGCATATTGACCTTTTAAATGCCATATCGGATAGTTAAAAACAGGTGGACCTTTTTTGTATAATATGACGATTTTATTTCTCTTCATTTGTACATTTTCCTATCTCATTGCTTCTTATTCAGGTACTCCATGATCCCCATATGAATCGTATATGCCAGCTTATCCTGGTACTCCCCGCTGTTTAAAAGCGCTGCTTCCTTCCGGTTGCTTAAGAATCCGCACTCCACGATCACGATGGGACATTTCACATGCAGAAGGAGGTAGTAATTGGCATTCGCCTTCGGAAGTCTCCGGTTCTGGTCCCCCAGGACATAGTCAAACCGGTCCTGCAGGATCTTCGCCAGCGCCTTTCCCTTTGACGAATCCCGGTAATAGAATACCTGTCCGCCAGAGACGGATTCCTCGTGATAGCTGTTCTGGTGGATGCTGACCACAAGGTCCGCGCCGCTCTCCTCAATGATCTCACACCGTTTCTTCATGTCCGCCATCTTTTTCCGGCTGTCCGTTTCGGAATAAAGTCCCGTGTCCGTCTCCCGCGTCATAATGACCTTCACATCATCCTGTTCCAGGTACGTTTTCAACCGCTCCGCCACAGCCAGATTGATATCTTTCTCCAGGCTCCCGTCGACTCCAACCTTGCCGGGATCTGTTCCGCCGTGTCCGGCATCGACCACCACCACCGGTGTCTCTTTTATGTAGGCGTCACCGCTCCCCGTCACACGAATACTCCCATATTTCACCGCCATGACCACCATGGCGAGCAGGCATATGCCGAGAACCGGCTCTATCACTTTCTGCTTCATGCTCTGTTTCCCCGAAAATCCGCTCTTCATAATACTCTATTTCATGGGGGACCCGTTTATGTGCGGATTTTCCTGTCTCCGTTCAATCCAAAAAAGTTCTGGATTCTGGCTTCCGCTCTTATCGCCATCATCAGCTGAATCCCTATATTTCCCTCAGTGTTTTCAGATTTTTTCATACACTTTCCTGCATTGACACATCAATATGCCATCTGTATAATAGAGTCAGACAACACGAAAGGTCAGGTTTTTAACATGGCAAATGAAAAACTGAAATTCGTCTGCGATTACATGGAAGGCGCCCATCCGGCTATCATGAATGAGCTGCTCTCCACAAATATGATGCAGACTTCCGGGTACGGTCTCGACGAGTTCTCTGAATCTGCCCGGGATAAGATCCGCAAAGCCTGCGGTGCTCCAAATGCGGGAGTCTATCTCCTCGTGGGCGGAACCCAGACAAACGCTACCGTCATCGACGCGCTTCTCCGCTCCTATCAGGGCGTTCTCTGTGCGGAGACCGGTCACATCGCAGTCCATGAGGCCGGTGCCATCGAATTCGGCGGACATAAAGTGCTCCCGCTGCCCCATACATATGGAAAGATCACAGCTGCCCAGGTCACCTCTTATATGGACACCTTTTTATCTGATGATAACCATGAGCACATGGTCATGCCGGGCATGGTCTATATCTCCCAGCCGACGGAATACGGAACCCTGTATTCCCTGGAAGAACTGACCGCCCTCAGCGAGACATGCCGTAAGTACCATCTCCCGCTCTATGCGGACGGCGCCAGACTTGCCTACGCTCTCGCTTCCCCGGAAAATGACGTGACATTAAAGGATCTTGCGAAACTCTGCGATGTCTTCTACATCGGCGGAACGAAATGCGGAGCGCTCTTCGGCGAGGCGGTCGTAATCCCGGATCCGGCGCTGATCCCGCACTTTTTCACGATCATAAAGCAGCACGGAGCGCTCTTCGCGAAAGGCCGCATCCTGGGGATCCAGTTCGATACCCTGTTCACAGATGATCTGTACCTTCATATCGGGGAATCCGCCCTCGACTGCGCAGCCGCGATAAAATCCGCGTTAAAGGAAAACGGTTACCAGTTCTTCCTTGAGACTCCGACAAACCAGATCTTTATTATTCTGGAGGACGAAGTCCTGCACCGTCTGGAAGAGCAGGCGGAATTCAGCTTCTGGGAAAAATATGATGACTCCCATACCGTGATCCGGATCGCCACAAGCTGGGCGACAACGAAGGAACACACTGACGCGCTGATCGAGCTTTTAAAGATGAACCGGGCTTGACCTGATGCTCCCGTACAGCGCCTGGTTCCGTCCAATATTACATATTTCAGGAGGTATTTCCATGACAGACAGACAACAGCTGATCGTAAACAACGTAGATACCGTAAAACAGCTCATCCTCGACGCAGAGCGCTGGATCTGGGCTCATCCGCAGACCGGTTACACCGAGTGGCAGGCCCACGACTATCTCGCAGAGAAATACGAGGCACTTGGATACACACTCGTCAAAGCCGGAAACATTCCGGGCTTTTACACCGATGTTGAGACAGGAAAACCGGGACCAAAGGTAGCGATCTTCGGTGAACTGGATGCCCTCGATATCGCGAACCATCCGGAATCCGTAAATGGAATGACCCACTGCTGCGGACATAACGCCCAGTCCGCTGCACTTTTAGGAATCGCAGCCGCATTGAAACAGCCCCACGCCCTCGACGGTCTCTGCGGATCCATCCGCCTCGTTGTCGTTCCGGCCGAGGAGATGATCCAGCTTGCATTCCGTGAGGAACTCCGCCAGAAAGGCATCATCAAGTACAACGGCGGTAAGACCGAATTCATGTACCGTGGTCTCTTAGACGGCGTCGACATGGCCATGATGGTTCACGGCATGACAAAGGGATCCAGCGTTAACGAGGACGGAGATACCGACCTTGACTTTCAGGCACTGCTCGGAATGAACGGATGTATAGCGAAAAATATCCGCTACAAAGGAAAATCTGCCCATGCAGGCGGAGCTCCTCATATGGGAGTCAACGCGGAGTATGCCGCTATGCTGGGTCTCCAGGCATGCAACGACCTCCGTGAGACATTCCAGGAGAAAGATACGATCCGCTTCCATCCGATCCTCATGGGCGCAAACTGCGCCGTAAACATTATCCCGGATGAGATGAAGATCGAGAGTTATGTCCGTGGAAAATCCTTAGAGGCGATCAAACGCGAGAATATCAAGGTAAACCGTGCGCTGACCGGTGCCGCACTGTCTATGGGCGCAGGCGTTGAGCTGAGCGACCGCCCTGGTTACGCTCCGGAGTATCATGATCCGACATTCATGAAGCTGGCTGAGGACTGCTGCGTGGCACTTTGCGGAAGAAAGAAAGTTGTCTTCGACTACAACGGCTGGAGCACCGGTTCCTCCGATTTCGGCGATGTCACCTGCGTAATGCCGGGCGTGCAGATCAACGCAGGCGGCGCTGTCGGCACTCTCCATGGCATCGACTTCCAGATCACCGATCCGAACCGTATGTGCGTGAACGCGGCAAAGGTTCAGCTTTTCCTCGTAGATGCCCTGCTCTCCAACAATGCCGTGACCGCGAAAGAGATCATCGCCAACTACAAGCCGCAGTATCCGTCCATCAAGGCGTACCTTGACGCCATTGATGTGCTGACACTTGATAAGGATGCTGTTCGATATGATGAAAAGGGAAACGCGATTGTAGATTTCCAGAACTAAGCAACCCAATTTCCTTCCGGGCAGCGCAATGCCACCGAACATTTCCCAAAAGCATTGTCTGTTCATTTCCAATCATATACAGCTTATATAAACGTCCGTCGGAGATGTCCTATGTCTCCGACGGATTTTTTGCTTTTCCTCCTTCCTTTCCCCATCAACAACGTATTCTCCAGTTTTCTCTTGCTCTTTTTGTTTCCTGCGATAAAATACTTTCAAAAACAGAAAGGTATGATAATACTATGAGAAAAACTGCTCTTCCCACAGACCGTCTTTCTGAAACGGCCCGTCAAAAACTCTCCAGGTTCGAAGCGTGGCTGCTCCGGAATGGAAAATCTTACCAGACGATCCGTTCCTATCTCTATACTGCCAGGCATTTTCTTTCCCTGTACCCCGAAATCACACATGACAATCTGATGCTCTATAAATGCTATCTCATCGACAGGTACAAGCCCAACACCGTAAATTTGAGGATCCGCGCAATGAACTGTTTTATGGAATTTCTCGAGCTTCCTGACTCCAGGGTCCTTATGGTCCGCCTTCAACAGAAACCATTTCTGGAAAATGTGATCAGCCAGGCCGACTATGAGTACCTGAAAAAATGTCTTCTGCGTGACGGAAAGCCTACCTACTACTTTGCCGTGCGGATCATGGCCGCCACTGGCGTACGGATCAGCGAACTTCTCCAGATCCGTGTGGAAGATATGATCCGCGGTCAGATGGACCTGTACTCAAAAGGTGATAAGATCCGGCGGATCTACTTCCCGCAAAATGTCCAGGAGACCTGCCTGCTGTGGCTTCAAAACGAAAAGCGCACCAGCGGCAGCTTATTTTTAAACCGTTTCGGAAATCCGATCACCACAAACGGGATCCGGGATCAGCTTAAGGTTTTTGCACTTCGATACAATCTGGATCCATCTGTCGTACATCCCCATGCATTCCGGCATCTATTCGCAAAAAAATTTATAGAACAATGTGATGACATTGCGCTTCTGTCCGATATTCTTGGACATGAGAGCATTGAGACTACCCGCATTTACCTACATAAAAGCAGTACTGAACAGCAGGATCTCTTCAATCAGATCGTAAACTGGTAAAATTCCTGCTGCTCCGTTATTATTCAAAGGATATGTTATGAAAGAACTTCCAAAAGACCAGGAAAACCTGGCAGAATCATTTAGATCATATTTAAGAAAAAAGAATATGTCTGAAAATACCGGAGACGCGTATGGACGGACGATCAGGCAGCTTCTGTCCATCTATCCCATTCCAACCGAATCTCTTCTCCGGAAATACCGGAGTCTTCTGATTGCCAATTACCGCCCCGCAACGATCAATCAGCGGATCTACGCCGTAAATCATTTTCTTCTTTTCCTGGAGGAAGAACAGCCGGAACTCTATCCCGACCTCGCCAGTTTTCGACTCCATGCGGTAAAAATTTCCCGCGACACCTTCCAGGACTCCATTATCACAAACGAAGACTGTGAGACGCTCCAACGGAACCTGAAAGCAGAACACCACGACTTCTGGTATTTCATCGTCCGTTTTCTGGTGACCACCGGTGCCAGGGTCAGTGAGCTGGTGCAGATCAAGGCGGAACATTTAGCCTGCGGGTATCTTGATCTCTACTCCAAAGGTGGGAAGATCCGCCGCATCTACATCCCGGATTCCCTCTGTCAGGAGGCAAAAGCCTGGTGTGACCGCCGCGGTATCACCTCCGGCTTTCTTTTTGTGGGAAAAAATGGACGCCCCGTGACGACCAGAGGCATCCATTCCCAATTAAAACACTATGCAGTCCGGTATGGCATCGATCCTGATACCATGTACCCTCATTCTTTCCGCCACCGGTTCGCGAAGAATTTTCTGGCTCGCAGCAGCGATATCTCTCTATTGGCGGATCTTCTCGGGCATGAGAGCATCGAGACCACCCGCATCTACCTCACACGTTCCAGCAAGGAACAGAAACTCCTGCTGGACAAGATGGTGACCTGGTAGGTCCGGCGTAAATGCGCCATTATGATCTTAGTTCCACTGGATGGAATCCCACGCGGCAGAATCCTCAAACCCCAGTTTCCAGCACGCGACTCCCGCCAGATCGTTCTGACGGACCACGTTCATCTTTTCTTTCAAGGACCGCTCCTCCTCCATCCAGAGGAACCGAGCACCGTCATTTGTCTGTTTCTCGCCATAATATTGGGCGGTATCCGCCTGCCAGGTGAGTTCCACCTGGTTATTGTCTGCCCACTTCTTCGCATCCGCGATTCCCATCGCCTTGGAGGTGATGGATCCGTCCCCGGCTTCGATCCAGAGTCTCGTGTAGAACGGAACGGCATTGATCAGCTTCTCCTTCGGGACATCCTCGAGCATTCCGGAGATTCCATTCTTCACGTAGCTGATAGAGGACACAGAGCCCGGCTCGCCGCCCGCAAAGTGCTCATCATATCCCATCATAATCACATAATCCGCAACAATTCCCTGTTCTTTCAGGTTATAGAAGCTGTTGTATCTCGCCGGAACATAGTTGTCCACGGACAGGACAATACCTTTCTGGCGGCACGGGATCGATAATTCCCGGATAAATTCGATATAATGGACGCCCGCCTCTGTTTTCAGGCTCTCAAAATCAAGATTCAGACCATCCAGGTCATATTTTTCCGCATCCGCGATCAGGCTGTCGATCAGCCTGCGGCGGGTGGCGGTGGATGCTAACAGCGTCTCCGTCTGGACATCGGCACTGAAGTTATCGATCAGCGCCCATACCTGGATCCCCTTTGCATGGGCCTTCACCACATAATCTTTGCTCGCCAGTGACCTATAGTTTCCGTTGTTGTCTGTCAGGGAAAACCATGTCGGGGAGATCACGTTCATCCCTTTTGTCTTTGCCACAATGCTGTCAAAGGTATTGTTTCCGTCCTGGCTTGTTACCTGGTGCCAGCCGAGAACGATCTTTCCGCTCATGCTGGTATTCTTGTATACAGGAGCTGTGAAATTTCCGGAAAATTTCTGGCTCTCCGCGGCTGCCAGGCGCTTATTTTCCACATATCCGATATTTCCGTCGGAAGATGCGACCTTGGACCATTTCTCCATCGTATCGAGAACGGTCACCGTATCGTCCTCTGCGAGGTCTGTGAGGATCTTACTCTTTACGCCGCCTTTTACTCGCAGACTTCCAGCCTTTTTCACCCGCGCTATATTTCTTGTTCCCCAGTCATTGATCAGGACACGTCTTCCATCCCCGGAGTCAAAGGTCTGGATCTGCACATCCGTATAGTTTGCGATCAAACCCAGCGTCAGATAGACCTCATCATCTTTTACAAGAAGCAGCGGAGCGCCGTTGGCCCCCTTTGTCTCCGCGTCCGCATAGACGATCTGGTCCGGGAGCGCGTATACGAGAAGGTCTTCCGTGCTGTCCCAGTAGAACCGCTCATTAATGTGGTCATTCACCCAGGAGACCGGCAGATACGTCTGTCCATTTTCATAGATTCCTGTCTGCTCCTGCCGCTCATAGTTATAGAGGATCGCGGTCTCATCCCCGGACACATCATAGACTTCCGCGAGATCCGCCCGCTCTTTCGTCGGCATATACCGGTCCAGTACCTGGAAACCGACAAATCCCACGGCGATCAGGATGATCAGACCGACAGCAACCAATACAGGAACTACTTTTCTCATTCGTTATCACTCTTTCCGCACGCCGGTTCCCAGAACTCTGCGTTCATTTCCGTCTCTCACCGGCGGCATGCTGAATCGTTATTTATTACGGATGATCCGGCAAGGTATACACAGATCGTATACTTTGCCGGATCTTCAAGATAGCTTAAGTATACCACAACGCGGAATGTCTGTCTGTTAACTTTTTGTAACGAATTGTTGTCAGCAGTCTTACGAATCATCTGGCAGAACGATCCCCCAGCTGTTGAATCTATATTACTTCGTACATATAACCTGGTTCATTTCCGTGCGATTTACTGCTATCCAGTACCGCCAGATCCATTCTATTCGGTATCCTCCGTCTTTCCTTATTTTCTCGTTCTTCTCCTCCGACCTTTCGTCTCCATGATATCCGCTTCGCTTAGATAGACCTTATCAAACCGTATCTCCTTCAGACCGCCGCCTTCCGCCTGGACATAATCTCCCATATAGAACATTCCATCCTCACGAACTTCAAACAGTTTCTCCCATTCTCTCTGCCCGGAAAGTTTTCCGTCCATGTAGATCGGGATTCCTTTTTCCGTGTACCGCTTAAGTCCATTCAGATAGCGCGTCATCTCCTCGACACTTCGATTTTCCGAGTCATACGTTCCGCTTGCTGTTTCCATACCCATATACACCTTTCTTTTCTTCGTGCCGCATATCTATGGCATGCACGGTCTTATCGATGCTCTTCATTGAACGTTCTCCCTCTGCGCTGTCGATTTTAAGTTATTAAATGCCTCTGTTCCCGGCTTTTCCGCGATGACTGAAGAAGGTTATACTGTGACATGTTTTTCCCCGCTGCTGTATTCTTAGCCGGTCAGATCTCATTTATTGTGACATTTCTGAGTATCAGGCTTTTCCCTTTATAACGGTTAGGGAAATCGTCCTTTTATGTCATTTTTACAGGATACGCTGAAAAAATTCCCCGCACTCCTTCGTGACCAAGAAGGCATCCGCTGAAAACGGAATCCGTTCTGCATTGATCCGAAATCTTCTCGAGAATTCTCTTCTGGTCTCCTCGCTTCCAAATACCGCGAGACTCTGCCAGCTTTTTTTCTGTTTCGCTCTCTGTTCCATCTCGAATTCCCGGAAACTCTCCTGCTGCCACTCCGTAAAGGAACCCACCAGGAACTTTTTATCGCATCTCCAATATAATTCGTTTGCGCCATCTTTGACCGATCCGAAATCGATCAGGATATCGTCATATCCCCTCTGAAGCACCTCCTTCACAGCCTCCGGCCCTGCATACTTATAATAATCCGCATCCAGTACCCTGTATGGATTTTTCTGTCCCATCTGCCCCGTGCAGACGTATTCAAGCTTTTCTAAGTCCCCCGACTCATTAAATTCCAGCAGTATGGCTTTCCTTCTGAGGTATCCCGCGAGATAGTTTGTCAGCATGATCGAAAAATGGGTGCACCCCACCCCGGTATTGCTCCCAGCGATTCCGATCATTCTGCATCGCTTCTCCTGAGTCTCTGTGATAATTTTTTTCTTTTCCATCTGGTTTCCCCTGTACCATCGTTCCATAGATCCCGGTAACAGGTGTTGGCAGCTTTATCTTCTCTGAATGGATTTGAAAAGAACGGAAGAAAGAAATAATGAATATCAGATAAAACTTTTGGAAGTTTCAGACGTGCTTTTTTCTCCATATGATTGAAGAGCAGGATTACATTCCCACGGCTTTTTAAGATCTTCGCCGCATTCACAGTCCTGTCGATCTCCCACCATTTTCCCCCGCATACAAGAACATAAAAATCTGCTTCCGGAAGTTTCTCTTCCGGGCGGATCACTCCCACATCCTTTATGATTACTGGAAAATAAAGATATGGCAGCTTCACAGCATCGCCATAATAAGGCCGGATGCTTCCGCATCCGATTCGATATACGCCGGTCCGGTCCGTTTTGATTCCCATATTTTTCGCAAGTGTGCGAACCGCAGACGTATCATAAGCTTCCTGATATAAAGCCGGACACCCATTCCGGGTCAGAAAATGAGACATTCCGAGAGCCGCATGGGTTGTTCCAATCCCCGCTGCCGCCCCGGCAAAAACAACGATTCGAGATTCTGCTGCCTGTTCCTTCAGTTGATTTTGCAGCTCCTGCAGCGTTTCCTGCAGTTCATCCGCACTCTGGTAACGCGCTTCTTTCTCCTTTTCCATACACCCGCGGATGATCCGGTCAAACATCCTATATTCCGGTTCATTCCTGTATTCCGGAACACTTCCCGGCGCATCCCCACGGCTCATAAAGTAGAGCAGCGCACCGATCGCGTACACGTCCGTCCGGCAGTCCAGTGGTTCCCCTGTGTACTGTTCCGGTGCCGCAAAACCGATCGTTCCGTACCGCTCACCAAACGCAGCGGCATCTGACGCGTATTGTGCATGATCAAAATCCGTCAGACGAAGGACTCCATTGCACACCAGCAGATTTTTGGGCTGCAAGTCTAAATATAAAATAGGATTTTCTGCTGAATTCATAAACTGAATGATACGGCAGATCTGTATTCCAAGATCAGCTGCCGCCTTAACCGACAAGCTGCCCAGGCGTTTTACCAGGGCATATAAAGATTCGCCTTCCAGATATTCTTCGATCAGATAACTGTATCCGGTATCTTCCTCCACATCGTAGACGATGGGGATTCCCGGATGTCTCAGTGTTTTCAGAAAAAGTGCTTCTTTTCTAAAAGTATCATAATCCGCCAGGGATTTCGGGACTACTTTTACCGCCCTGTATTCTTCCAGCTCAACGTGATACGCCAGATATACAGTACCGGATCGCCCGTTTCCCAGCTCTCTGCACAACCGATACTTGCCAAACAGAACGCGCTCGATAAACCATCACACCTCCTTCCGGCAACACAACCTCTTGCGACTATTCTAATATACACACTCCCGCTTCAGACCATCTTGTAGATGTCAAACTGATTAAATTTTAATAAATTTCCCTCATACGATTGCAAAAGCTGAATAGGATATAGTATATTATAGATGTAAAAATGCGGTTTTCTGCCCTCTTATAATGGGAATTACAGCATACCGCGAATATTTTGATTTTAACCAGACAGGAAGTGATCCTATGAAAATAGAACGTATCAATGAAAACCAGATCCGCTGCACCCTCAGCAACTTTGACCTGAGTGTCCGGAATATGAATCTCGGCGAGCTGGCCTATGGAACCGAGAAAGCCCGTAATCTTTTCCGCGAGATGATCCAGCGCGCCGCAAATGAGGTCGGTTTCGAGGCCGAGGATATCCCGCTTATGGTCGAGGCGATCCCGATGGCGAACGAGAGTGTTATGCTGATCATCACGAAGATGGAAGATCCAGAGGAACTGGATACCCGGTTCTCCAAGTTCTCACCGGAAGAGGACGAGAATGATAACGGATGGGGAAATCTCACCGCGGAAGTGCTGGAAGGCGCTGACGGCCTGATCAATATCCTGACCCAGAGCGGAATTTTAAAGCCGGAGGGAGAAAAAGCTCCTGCGGCACCAGCTGCAACGGCAAATGGACCGCAGGGAAAGGAAGAGTCGAAGAATCCGGCTCAGTTTACAAGGATCTACCAGTTTTCTTCCCTCGATCTCGTCTGTGAAGCCGCACGGCAGACCGGTGCTGTTTTTAAAGGAAACAGTGTTCTCTACAAGAATCCGGAAAATGGGGTCTTCTACCTGATCCTCAAGAAGGAAAATGACAGTGAGAGTTCCTTCAACAGAGTCTGCAATACTCTCTCCGAATACGGAACAAGGTTAAAGGGCGATGCCGCTGCGTCCGGCGCTTACTATGCGGAACATTATGATGTGATCGTAAAGAAGGACGCGCTGAAGGTGCTGCAGAACTTATAATCTGACTTCCCAATTGATCAATATTTAAATAGAGCATCTGTAAAGAGCTGCATTCCACAGATTTATACAGATGCTTTTTTATGTGCAAAGTCTGTTTCCAAAATGTCCCCTTGTTTTTTCAACATACAGAATTTTTATGGCACATTGCTCCATATATGTCAAAATGGAAAAAGGACTGCAGCCGGGAAAATTCTCCTGACCGCAGTCCTTCTTACATTCTCCGACCTTTCGCACAGTCAGCAAACCAAAACTCTCTCGAGCGGTCACATACATTACTGCTGCTTCTGAGCCAGATACTCGTTAATTACACTTACAAGTTTTTCTACCGGAATTCCGTGAACCATGCAAGCCTCTTCCAGAGACTCCATCTGAGAAGACGGGCATCCGATGCAGTGCATTCCAGCGCCCATTAAAATCTGAGCCATATTCTCATCAACCTGAAGAAGCTCACCAATGAGCATTTCTTTTGAAATCTGCATGATAAATCCTCCTTTCACCTTCGAAATCTGCTGAGGGCAATTTTCTACGATTGTTTCTGGCATAACGGACATATCGCCGCATTTGCCAGCATATCGAGAGTATAATACTTTTTTCGTTTCTTGGCAAGGTGGTTTTACAAAATCTGCTGGTACAGCCTCATCATGCAGTTACAGTACACGGGCACTCCATACCCGCGTACAGTAACCATCATGCATTCCTGTATGATATGGTATTTCCAGTTTAGAAAATGCCTGTCCGCCTATGTTGACCATCATGAAATGCTTTCAGCTGAATGACAGCGGGTTGATTTTTGTCTGCAAAGGTAAGAATAGACTAACTCGAGTTGTGACTGTCTAACCGCATGTTTACTGGATTTTTGTTCCTCATTAGGTACATTTTTTCACAATTTTCCCCTTGAATAATTTAACCGTTTATTATAGAATGAAAGAAATAAATAAAGGAGGTATTTTGTCATGGCATATGTAATTAGCGATAGCTGCGTTAGCTGCGGTACTTGTGCTGGTGAATGTCCGGTAAACGCTATTTCTCAGGGAGATGGACAGTACGTAATCGACGCTGATACTTGCATCAGCTGCGGTACTTGTGCTGGTGTCTGTCCGACAGGCGCAATCAACGAGGGTTGATCACAAACGCAAACCAATACATAAAAGCCGTTGTTCTATTCGAACAGCGGCTTTTTGATTTCTGTGGATTCTGATCCAGAATCCGGATCTTCGCGAAAGGAGTTCTCATTGTTGCTCTCATCAAAGCTTATTCCCATTTCTCCCAAACTTTCTCTTTCTGAAGATCGACGGCAAAAACGGCGCTTTCGCCGCCGCAGCTTCCGCCCTCCCTTTATTCTCCTTCTGATAAAGCCGGATCGTCTCATCCAGCTGCCGGAACCGCTCTTCGTCCCGCTCATCTGCCACCCGCATCAGGTAATCGATCTCCTTTAACACTTTATCGTTCACCATCCGGCTGATATCCTGGCTCAGCTTCTCGTTGTTCTCCTCGATAGCCTGTCCGATCATCTGGGTAAGAAACTCCCTGAACTGCTCCGCTTTTTCCCGGTTCATGAGTTCCGCGGCTTCCCCCGGATCCAGCTTTTCCAGATCTCTCTTCTCCTGCTCCGTACATTCCTTCAATGCCGTCATAACATCCTCCTCAAGAACATCCGTGGGCGCCACCGATTCCCCCTCCGCGTCCAGCGTTTTCGCCAGCGCTGTCTTGATCGCCTTTAACTGATACCCCTTTTCCTTCAATTCCTTGATCTGTTTAAAAAGACGGATATGAAAATCCGTATAATACCGATGTCCCATCTCGTTGCGAGGAATGTTCATCTCCAGTTCCTCCTCCCAGTACCGAAGTACATGAGATTCCACATCAACCTTTTTCGAGGCATCGGAGATCAGATAATGTGTTTCTGACATGGTCGTCCTCTTCCTTTCACATGATTTTCGTCACAGTTCGAAATTTCTGCCATGAACCGCAACGATTGTTCGACTCTGTTTGATCCAGTTTCTCAGCATGTCCACAGACTGCCGCATGCCTGCAAAACCGTTATCAGATTGCTAATAATATATGTGAAGCCACCCCTTAATATGACAAGAGCGCCCGCCTCCGATGAAATTTCTTCAAATTCCATTCGAAAGCAGGCGCTTGACCATGCATTTACTGCTGCTCTTTCGCAATATTCACAAACCGGGTCAGTTCCGGTTTCCAACCAAGATATACGGTTCCGATCGGGCCGTTACGCTGTTTCGCGATAATAACCTCCGCTGTGTTCGGGTTATCCGTATCCTTATTATAATAATCGTCACGGTACAGGAACATAACAACGTCGGCATCCTGCTCGATGGCTCCGGACTCACGAAGGTCTGAAAGCATCGGCCTGTGATCCGTTCTCGTCTCGCAGGCACGGGAAAGCTGGGACAGGGCGATCACCGGGACGCTCAGTTCTCTCGCGATCGCCTTTAAGGATCTTGAGATCTCGGAAATCTCCTGCTGACGGTTGTCTCCGTTCTTTCCGCTGCCCGACATTAACTGCAGGTAGTCGATCATAACGAGGTCGAGGCCATGTTCCAGCTTAACCTTCCGGCATTTGGAACGAAGTTCCATGATGGAAATACCCGGCGTATCGTCAATCACAAGCTTGGAGCTTCCGATCGTACCGATTCCTTCCACGACAGCGTCCCAGTCCGCATCCGTCAGGGTACCGGTACGGAGCTTCTGGGAATCCACGTTGGACTCCATGGACAGCATACGGTTTACCAACTGCTCCTTCGACATCTCCAGACTGAAGATCAGGCAGGTCTTCTGTCTCCGGACCGCGATATAATCAGTAATATTTAACACGAACGCCGTCTTACCCATAGACGGACGGGCAGCGATCAGGATCAGATCCGAAGGCTGGAGTCCGGACATCCGGTAATCCAGGTCGATAAATCCCGTCGGAAGACCCGTTACCGTGGATTTTGAGCGGGTCGCCTGCTCGATCTTATCAAGGACGTTCAGCGCGACCTGACGGATCGGCACGAAATCGCCGGAAGCGCGGCTTTCTAACAGGTTGAAGATCTGCTTCTCCGTGTCAGCCAGGATCACTTCAAGGCTGTCCTTTCCGGAATAACAGTTGTTGGCGATCTCCTCGTTGATTCTGATCAGGCGGCGGAGAACCGCCTTTTCATGGACGATCGTGGCATAGGAGCGCACATTCGCGGAAGTCGGAACCGTTGCCAGGATGTCGCGGACAAAATCCAGACTGCACACCTCCGGCGGGACATCCTTTTCCTTCAGCCTGTCCTGAAGCGTGACCAGATCCACCGGTTTTCCCTCATTGAACAGCTCCACCATCGTATCAAACATGATCCCGTACTGACGCTGATAAAAGTCGTCCGCGACCACGATCTCCGATGCCGCGATGATCGCGTCCCTGTCCATCAGCATGGAACCGATCACCGACTGCTCCGCCTCAACGCTGTGCGGCAAAACCCTTTTTACTAACGCTTCTTCCATCTGTCCGATTTCCTCTCTGTACGTCTCTGTCTATAACTTCGCACGGCTTCTGCATATATTTCTGCAGAAGCCGTTTTCTTTCTTACTTTGCAGGCCGGAACCTCTACCTGGTTTCCTGCCCTGAATTAAAACTGCTGCTGTCCGCGTATTGCGCACGCGGCAGGCATTCAGTCTTTACGCCTCAACGACCTTCACGCTGAGTCTTGCTGTTACTTCCTTGTGGAGCTTGATCGGAACCTCAAAGCTTCCGATGCTCTTGATCGGCTCCGGCAGAACCATCTTTTTCTTATCGATATCAAGCTTTAACTGATCCTTCGCCGCCTTCGCGATCTCCTTTGTGGAGACGGAACCGAACGCGCGTCCGCCCTCGCCGGCTTTGATCGAAACGGTTACGGACATCTTATCGATCTCCTCCGCAAGCTTCTTAGCCTCCGCAAGCTGCTCTGCCGCAACCTTCTCCGCGTTTGCTTTCTGGAGCTTTAAATCGTTTAAGTTCTTGGATGTCGCCTCAACACCAAGCTTTTTCGGAAGGATAAAGTTTCTCGCATATCCGTCATTTACCTTTACGACCTGGCCCTTTTTTCCAAGTGCCTTCACATCCTCTAATAATACAACTTCCATCTTAAATTTCTCCTTTCTCCAGCATCATATCAATGACGCCTTTCACCTTCTCCTTGGCCTCCTCAACGGTAGCGCCCGGGAGCTGTGCGCCTGCGATCGTTCTGTGTCCGCCTCCGCCCAGCTTTTCCATCATGACCTGGACATTGACTTCGTCGATCGATCTCGCGCTGATATAGATTTTGCCTTCATATGGGGTCAGAACGACAGATGCCTTCATTCCCACAATGTCAAGAAGCTCATTTGCAGCCTGTGCGCCTACTACTGTCGGGCTCTCCACGCCCTCTGACGGGCACACGCTGATGGCAAAGCATTTCTTATAGACCTCTGCCTGACGGACTGCCTCGGCTCTCGCCTTGTAGTCCTCCATACTGTCACGGAACAACTTCCGTACTCTCGTCACGTCCGCTCCGTTTCTTCTAAGGAACGCCGCCGCCTCAAAGGTGCGGACGCCCGCCTGATTTGTAAAGTTGTTCGTATCGATCACGATTCCCGCGTACATAGCGTCCGCCTCCGGGGATTTGATCCGGATACTGTCAGCAACATACTGTAAAATCTCCGCAACCAGCTCACAGGCAGATGACGCGTAAGGCTCTACATAGGACAGAGTCGCGTTTGTGATGATCTCGCTGGACTGACGGTGGTGATCGATGACAACGATCGTCTTCACGAGTTTTAAAAGGTCCGGTTCTTCTGTGATACTCGGGCGGTTGACGTCAACAACGACAAGCGCCGTATTGTTATCCACGATATCCGCGGCCTCACTTCCCGTGAGGAACAGGTCCTTCGGATAATCGCCGGTCTCAAAGCGTTCCATCATCGGACGCACCGAGGAGGTCACTTCATTGATCACGATATGTGCCTTCTTATTCAGAGCGGATGCGATCCGGTACATTCCGATCGCCGCGCCAAAGCAGTCGATATCTCCGATCTTATGTCCCATGATCAGAAGGCAGTCCTTTGTCTCAAGAAGCTCCCTGAGGGCATGGGCTTTGACGCGGGCCTTGACACGGGTCGTTTTCTCTAACTGCTGGGCCTTTCCGCCGTAATACTGGATCTTCTGGCCGCATTTTACTACCGCCTGATCACCGCCTCGGCCGAGGGCCATATCGATCGCTGTACGGGCATAATCATAGTTCTGGCTGTAGGTATCGCCGTTCATTCCGATACCGATACTTAAGGTCACCGCCATCTCGTTTCCGATATTGACGGTCTTTACCTCCTCAAGCAGTCCAAACCGCTCTTTTTCCAGACGCGGCATATAGCACTGCTTGATCGCAAAGAAATATTTGTCCTTCTCCAGCTTCTTTACGATACCGTTGACCGCCGAAATGTACTTGTTGATCTTTCGGTCGATCAGGGCCGTTAAGAGCGATCTGCGGACTTCCTCGACGCTCTCCAACGCCTCATCATAGTTGTCCAGATAGATCAGGCCCGCGACCATCTTCTGGTCTGTGATCGCCTGCTTGTAGTTGTAGAGCTCTGTCTCATCATAGAGATATACCGCAAGGATCTGCTGCTCCGTCTGCTTCTCCGGGATTCCGGAGGCAAGTTCATCCGGGCGGATCGTCACGCGTTTCATACTCACGCGGTATTTCGATTCCCCATAGATCACATGGACTTCCATCGCATTTTCCATCTTCTCGAGGGATTCCACTGTGATCTCCTTGAAGAGCATTGTCAGGCTTTTCCCTGCGCTCTTCTCTTCTTTGGTCACCGCCTCAAAGGCGCGGTTCATCCAAAGGATCTTACCATCCGTGTCCGCGATCGCGTAGGGCAACTCCAGAGACGCCAGAAGCTGTTTCTGGCTCCAGCTGTATGCCGACGCAAAGGACACCAGACTGCCGAGAGCCCGCTTCTTTCCGTACATATACAGGGTTCCGGCACACGCCGCGTAGATCACCGTAAATGTAAGCATCACGAATCCCGCCTTGCGTGAGATCAGGTTGACCGCAGCTCCCGCAAGGATTACCAGTGCCGTTAAAAATACCGGCCACTGAAGGTAAAGCTGCAGAATATGGCTGACCTTTTTATCATCTTTCATTCTTATCTCCTATCCGCCGCCCGGTAAAATGGGCATAGCAAGACCATAAAAAGAATGTGCCTTGACACATTCTCGCGCCGAGCGCAGTCGCTTGTGATAGACTCTTCTTGCGCGAGTGTGCATTTGACACGTTAGTGCCTTTTTATGCATGGAGAAATTCAGGCAGAATTTCTCCATGTATCAGAACCGACTTTGGGGATAGTATACCATAGATACAGGCATTTGTCCATGATCCGCTTGGGGCGGACATGGCACTGCGGTCTATGAAATTCCTGACGTGGATAGCAGCGACGCGGCTTCTAAAACCACCAGTAGCGTAAAATAGACTTTATAGATCAAAGAATTTGTGATAGAATAATATAGGTGCCACCATAACGGTAGGCGGTTTGGCCCTCTTCGCAGAGGGCATGCGTAACCCTCTGATACATAGTGAGAGGAGGGTGATGCCATATGGAAATCTTAGGTATTGTACTTGCAATCCTGAGCTTCGGAGCAACTTGCTTCAAGGCAGGATATTCACTTGGCAGAGACATCGAAAAAAACGCAAAAAAAATAACCGCCCAGTCCTCGCAAAACTAGCGGTTATTTTTTAATCCATATTTTCGAGGGCCAAGCCGTCTATCGGTGGCACTTCTCTTATCTATAATATAACATCTCTTCTTTAAATATTCAAGAGGTCTTTCTGCGATTTTCCTGTAACACTTTCCATGCCATTTCCGTTAAAATCTTGGATATTTCAAAATCAGTTGATAAGAGGACGGGATTTGAGTATAATATAAATGAACCAGAAAGGTTTCCGTGTGGCGACACATGAAAGCTGTACTCCGGCTGGGGAGGGTAATTACCAGCACTTTATGATACTCGGCAAGGCATCGAGGCTGACAGCCAGCATAAAACACGCAATCATAAAAAAGGCGTCGGATAACTTTGGTTGTCCGGCGTTTTTGTTACCCAAATACCGTTGATAGGAAAAATCTAATGAGGAAAAAGATCGATAAGAAAGAGATTGCAAAAGAAATTTGTAAAGCCGCAAAGTTATACAAAACCTCTTTCCTGCAGGAAGTTCGCATTTGTGTTTAATGAAAAAAATAAAGTTATAAGGCAACTATCAATCAATACTTTACGAAAGGATTTTCATTTATGAAAGCAACCGTACTCAGCGACAACATCCCCGCCGAAAATCTCGGCTGTGAATGGGGATTATCCATTTTCATTGAATATCATGGGAAACATATCCTTCTAGATGCCGGGGCATCCGGGCTTTTTCTGAAGAATGCTGATGTGCTTGGACTGAACATGAAAGACGTGGATTTCGGAGTTCTCTCCCACGCGCACTACGACCATGCAGACGGAATCCCGGAATTTTTCAGGGTAAATTCGTTTGCACCGTTCTATTTTAGGGAAACTACCGGAGAAAACTGCTGCAAAGGTGTCTGGAATTACAAGAAATACATCGGTATTCCAAAGGGCATGTTAAAAAAGTATCCGGACCGGATCAAGCTCGTCTCCGGGGACTTTTCCCCATGTGACGGGGTTTATCTGATTCCGCATAAGACTCCGGGACTGGAGAAAAAAGGCATCCGGGAGCACATGTACCTGAAGGAAAAACGGCGTTGGAAGCCGGATTTCTTCTCCCACGAACAGAGTCTCGTCTTCGACACACCGGACGGCCTTGTGATCTTCAACAGCTGTTCCCACGGCGGCGCCGATACCATTATCCGTGAGGTCACCGCGACTTTCCCGGATAAAAAAGTAAAAGCCCTGATCGGCGGCTTCCACCTCTACAATAAGACCGACGCAGAGATCCTTGCCCTCGCCGAAGGGATCCGCTCCACCGGTATTTCTGAAATCTACACCGGCCACTGCACCGGAGATCATGCCTTTGATCTCCTGAAAGAGACCTTAGGAGAATCCGTTCACAAGCTGCATGCGGGGCTTGTGATGGAGTTTTAGTATGTCCCGGTCTGCAAATGCAATGCAAGCGCTAACCTTTCAATCACGGATTGAACAAGGAAATCGAACCGAAGAACTTGTAAGTAAAAACGGTGCCGTTTTTGCTTGTCTTGTCGTTTCAATAAATTCTATTTCTGTAGCTGCTCCAATGCCAATCCGATCAGCCTATCCGCTTGATCTGCCATGAATAGTGGAATATTCAACACATCATCATCCAGTTTCAGATTGTCCAATGAGAAACGGATGCAGAGCTTTACCTTATCAGGGAACAGCTCCTTGAACTTCTTCATACTCTTGCTGGTTGTGTTAGCTTCGGATTTGATCTCCACGGGGAAGACGTCGTTCTCCCGCTGAATGAGGAAATCCACTTCGTAAGGCGGGTTGTTCTGGCTCCAATAACGGGGCATGACTTCAAGCTGAGTAATTAAAGTCTGCAACACAAAGTTTTCGGCTAATGCGCCTTTGAATTCAGTAAAAAGGCGGTTCCCTTCGCCAAAGGCAGTGGGGGCTAACTGCGCCAGACGGCGGAGCAATCCCACATCCACCAGATAAATCTTGAAAGCAGGCAGGTCATCGTAAGCTGCAATCGGCAGGCCAGGAGCTGAGCTGCGATAAATTTTATGCACCAGACGGGCATCCACCAGCCATTGCAAGGCATCCTCGTACTCACGGGCTCGTGCACCTTCCTTGACCACTTTATAGATGAACTTCTTGTTCTCTCTTGCCAGTTGAGAAGGAATGGATTTCCAGATCGTTGAGATTTTCGGGAACTCGCTGAGATCAGGATGTTTGGCAAAATCACGCTCATAGGCTCCGATGATTCCGGACAAGGCTTCCTGCATGGCAGAAACATCCCGCGCCTCCGTCCACATCAATACCGGCTCCGGCATACCACCGGTAACATAGTACATCTTCAGCTTCTCATATAATGGATTAAAGAAGGCGTCAGGAATAGGTTCAAGGGTATCCACCTGTTCCAGATACTGTGCCAGATTTTCATCACCGTTGGCAAGCAGGAATTCATTAAAGGTCATCGGGTCAATCTGCATAAAGTTGACCTTACCTACCGGAAAAGAGGAAGGTTTCGCCAGAGCAATCCCCAACAGAGAACCGACGCAGGCAACATGGTACTGCGGTGCATTCTCACAAAAATATTTCATGGAGTTAATGACTTTCGGGCAGTCTTGTACTTCGTCAAAGATGATGAGGGTCTTTTCCGGTACTATCTTTTGACCGCTTGCCATCATAAGGTTTTGTAGAATCCGCTCCACATCCTTTGTTGTCTCAAAAAATTGCTTATATTCTTCATTTTCATCGAAGTTAAAGTAGGCTGTATTTTCATAACAGCGTCTTCCGAACTCTTTCAGAATCCAAGTCTTACCCACCTGACGTACGCCCTTCATAATTAAGGGCTTGCGGTAGGGAGAATTCTTCCAATCCAGCAGTTTTTTTAAGATAAATCGTTCCATAGAATCACTCCTCACATTTTTATTGGAGTTTTATGCTTTATAATCACACTTTTATTATATGTGAAATTCATGAAAATCGCAAGCACAATCACATAATTATTTAATTTTAATGTCATGCAATCACACTTTTATATAAAATAATGAAGAATAGTTTCTATAAAAATAGCCATAGCCTTCGGCAGGATTGCTTATGATGCGCAAAAGAAGTATGTCATGCTTTGCATGATGCGCATATCGCAGCAAGAATGCTTCGGCATTCTTGAATACATCTTATCATTTCTTTTCCATTCCGGATAGGGAAGGAAAAAATCAGTAACACTATAATTTATTCTAACCTCCCGCAGAACAGAGCCCTGTCCTGACAAAAACAAACTCCGCACAGTTTCCCGTGCGGAGCTCTTGTACTACCCGTTTCAATTGTTGTTCTCTACCCGATCAGGCTCATTAAATATCCTACAAATGCGCCGCCCGGTGTTCCAATAATATTGCCGAGAAGAGCCATCAGGATACCGATCGGAACCAGTGCGCTGCTGTATGCACCTGCAAGTACCGGTGCTGTCGCAGTTCCTCCGACATTCGCCAGAGAAGCAACCGCACAGGTAAAGATATCCAGTCGGATCAGCTTTGCAAGGATTACCATAACCGCTATATGGATCAGCAGGATCAGGAATCCGGCAGCCAGCCATACCGGTGCATTTCCCATAGCAGAAATATCTGCTCTGGAAGCGATCATTGCGATGACAATGTAAAGCATGATATTGGAAACTTCTTCCGTTCCCTTAATCTTTCCAAAAGGAGTCATTGCTACGATCAGACCTGTAGCTGTTACAAGAAGAACTGTCCAGGTTGCCTTATCAAAAACAGGAAGAACAGACGCAACCATAACACCGGCATCCTTGGACAGAGAGGATATAAAGAAGGATACGCCGATTAAAAGAAGCATGTTTTTCCAGGTAAGAGGTCTCTTGTCCTCCCTTGCCTCTTTTTCCAGAGATGCTCCTACTTCATCGATCAGACGTACATCTGCCTTTGTCCAGGAGTTGAATTCCTTAGAGAAGTTGATCACCCACAGAAGGAACATAACATAGATTACTGCACAAACCGAATCCATTACCAGCGAATATGCCAGACTTTCTTCACTTACATCCAGAATTGCCTGAATCGCCAGCATATTACTGCCGCCGCCTAACCAGCTTCCGCACAGTGCTGCAAGTGCTTTCCAGCTTTCCGGACCCAGTAATTTATGGAAAATACCATAGCTTACTACAAAACCAACACCGATTGAAATACTCGCTGAGAAGAAACCGATCAGCATTTTCGGTCCTAATTTAATGATCTTTTTCAGATCACAACGCAGCAACATTAAAAACAGCATTGCGTAGAGTAACGGATTTTTGATCGATACGTAAATGGCTGACGTATCCTGCAGATCCCATACTTTCATAGTACATAAAAGCATCATGCCCAAATAGATCAGAACGATCGGCGGTGCAAATTTAAAAAAGGTCTGTGCGCCTTTTCCCCGCAGGTACACGGGAAGATTGACCAGAATTGCTGCTAACAGCATTAAAGTGGCCAGATAGATAAATCCATCATGAATCATTTGAAATGCTCCATTCCGCCACCGGATATCGGTGGGCTTTATTTTCTTATTCAGAACAAGTCAAAACGGGCGGTTGAAATTTTCAGCTCCCCCTTCCTTCTCCTTTTCGATACCTTTTCACGAACCGCAGGGCAATGCGGGAATGGCATAAGCAGTGTACTGTTTCTCCTTAAAACTTCCGCAGAAGGCTAAAAAAAGGGTCCAGAATAATGTTCTGGACCTTTCAATGACTTCTCAAATAGTGTACTGCCCTTCCACATTGCTGTTTCTTTTTTTGACTTTTCCTCTACGTAGTATAAAGGGTGTCAGCAAAAAAGTCAATTTTCAGACATAAATATCCTTAAATATCTTTTGATGCAATTTTCATGCAGTTCCTTATTGCAGCTTCTCATATTTTTCCAGCTTTCAGGAAAAACAAATTTCTTTTTCTTATTTCGATTTAATGTCAATACCTGTCATAACTACATCTGTTCAGCGCGATCTTCGCGCGGGTGCACATCATCGACATGTAGTGCCTTTTTGTGTAACAGGAAATTCTCTGCTACGCCAAAAAAGGATCCCACATGATCTCTCATATGGAATCCTCGAATGATGCTTCAAATTAATTAGATAAAACCTTACTTTATCCGTGAAAATCCTTATTCTAAGGAATTATTCACATGTGTACGGCATAAGAGCAATATGACGTGCTCTCTTGATAGCTACTGTTAAAGCTCTCTGGTGCTTTGCGCAGTTGCCTGTGATTCTTCTCGGGAGGATTTTTCCTCTCTCGGATACGTATCTCTTTAACTTGTTTACGTCCTTGTAATCGATCTCGCCGTTCTTATCGCCGCAGAATACGCAAACTTTTTTTCTTCTATGCATGCCGCCTCTTCTTACTCTGGAAGAATCGGACTTGTCACCTTTATTGAATGCCATTTTAAATTACCTCCTGTTAGTTTCGTTGTCTGTAACCGTCCAACACCTGTCCGGTCACGTGCAAACTCAGTCTACTCACAGCGAATTAGGAGTAACGCACTGTATTGTCTCAGACTGGTATTTAGTTGAATGGAAGTCCTTCGTCCTCGACTCCATCCGGGATATTCATAAATCCGTCGCCGATGGCACTGGACGGAGCAGGTCTTGTCCCCTGCTGGTAGCCGCCGCGGTTTCCGCCGCCGTAGCTGTTGCCGCCGCCAAAGCCGCTGTTATCGCCGCCCTGACCCTTGCTGTCAGCGAATTCCTGGTCATCTACAATAATATCTGTTGTATAGACCTTCTGGCCATCCTTATTTACATAGCTTCCGGTCTGGATTCTTCCGGAAACCAGTACACGCATGCCCTGACGGAAATATTTCTCCGCAAATTCACCGGCACGATCAAAAGCTACGATGTTGATAAAATCGGCCGTCTGACCCTGATCGCCGTCCTGGCTTCTTCTGCCTCTTCTGTCAACTGCAAGCGTATATCTTGCGATTGCCATGGAGCGCTCGCCCTGGGAATAGCGTACTTCCGGATCTCTGGTTAATCTACCCATAAGGATAACTCTGTTCATATTCTCACTCTTTCTTTATTAAGCGTCCTGTCTTACGCAAAGATAGCGAACAACCGGCTCCATAATACGGATGTGAGCCTCAACCTCGTTCGGGCAGTTTGCCTCACCCTCGAAGTGGATGAAGTAGTAGAATCCCTCTTTGCTCTTCTGGATCTCGTATGCAAGTCTCTTCTTGCCCCATTCGTCCACATCAACGATATTGCCGCCGAAACGTGTGATATAGCCTTTCACTTTCTCAAGTGCGGCTGCTCTCTCGTCATCTTCAAGTTTTGCGCTAAGAACAACTGCTAACTCGTATTTGTTCATAGTTTCATAAACCTCCTTCTGGTCTTCCGGCCCCCGATTTTCAGTATCAGGAGCAAGGATTTTTTACATGTCACAGGTAATAATCTTAGCAAAAAAGAGCAGGAAATGCAAGCACTTTTTGCCTGATTTCCTGCTCTTTTTATACTTTTTTCATTTCCTACCGTCTTTCACACCGGCGGGAAATTCTACGCCGGTCAAAATTTGGTGATCCGGCCTGTTTTTCAGAAGTTTTATCTGAAATTACGCCGTTTTTCTTGAAAAGATGCCTTTTACTTTATCGATATACGGCTTCGTCCACGGAATATTTCCAAGAAGGACGAATAATGTACAAATCGAAAGAACGATCGTGATCGGATGTCCGAACATCGCCATAAACGGGTTGTCGGAGGACGATGCCAGAGACACAGCCTGACGGAAGTTGGAATCCATCATCTTTCCGAGTACCATCGCAAGGATCAGAGGGGCAACCGGATAATCGAACCGACGCATCATGAATCCCATCAGTCCGAAGAAGAACATGAGTCCCACATCAAACAGACGGTTGTTGCACGCGAAGGAACCGATCACACAGAGGCTCGTTACCACCGGGATCATGATGTTCTTCGGGATCGTAATGACCTTACAGATCCTCGGGGCAACAATCAGTCCTAACAGTAAAAGCGCAAAGCACGCGATGATTCCCGCTACTACGATCGAGTAGAAGGATTCTTTGTTCTGGGTGATAAATAATGGACCCGGCTGTAAGCCATGGACATAGAATACGGAAAGGATGATCGCGGTAACTGCGTCGCCCGGAACCGCCAACGTCAGCATCGGGATCAGTGCACCGCCGATACATGCGTTGTTGGAGGACTCACTGGCAACGATTCCTTCCACCGCGCCCTCGCCGAAGGGAACCTCCGGCTTCTTTACGAGACGCTTCGCCTCATTATATGCGATAAAGGATGCCACCGGTCCGCCTGCTCCCGGAAGAGCGCCGACTAAAAGACCGATCGTGGATGTATATAAGGAAAGCTTCCAGCTTTTTAAGATCTCTTTCAGGCTGACCTTCGCCTTTTCCATCGCAAGGACATTCTGCTCCTGCTTCATGTTGTATACAACAGAGAGCACTTCTGCAAAGCCGAAGAAGCCGACAAGTGCCGGGACTGTGCTGACACCGCCCGCGAGGTTCTGGATTCCGAAGGTCAGGCGCTTTGTTCCCATCAGCGGATCCAGTCCGATCATGCTGATCACAAGACCGATCATAACGCTGATAAGCCCCTTCGCGTAGTTCTTCGTGCTGACGGAGCCAACCGTCGCAAGTCCGAAGAGTGCCAGCAAGAAATAGTCCATCTTTGTAAATTTGATCGCAACTCTCGATACCGGCTCCGCTAAGAGTCCCAGAGCCAGAAGGCCAAATAAGCTTCCGATAAACGAGTAGATCGTTGCGGTAAAGAGTGCCTTGTAGGACTGACCCTTTTTCGACATCGGGTAGCCGTCCAGTGTCGTTACGACCGATGAAGGCGCGCCGGGGATATTGATCAGGATCGCCGATACCGCGCCGGAGAAGACTCCGACTACATAGACACCCATGATCATCGCCAGGGCGTCTGAATGTTCCCAGGTATAAGTAATGGATACGAGAAGCGCAGTCGCCATGGACACGGAAAGTCCCGGGATCGCTCCTACAAACAGACCAGCCACAGAACCAAGGAGAACCATAAGAATAAACCGCGGATCGACCACGGATAACATCTGCATCATTTTCCTTTCTCCTTTCTATGGCAGAAGCACATGTAAGAATGTGCGGAATGCGAGGCTTAAGAACAAGGTGGTTCCGATCGGCACGAAGACAAGGACCGGAATTTTTCTGACACCCATGAAAATCATCATGGCGATCAGGAATACCACCGTCACAACCTCAAATGTCGAAAATGTATACGCAAAAGATAAAATTCCGATGGTGATATACGGAATTTTAATGAAGGCGAGAGCCGCATAGTAGATCGCACAGAGGATCAGGGCGATCACGACCCAACGCCTCTTTTCTGTTTTTCCTGCCTTTTCCGGCTTCTTGTCATCCGGATTTGCGGCAGCCTTTTTCATCGCCGTAACTCCCTCTCCGACGATCCATAAGGACAGACCGATCATGGCGATCGCCACGATCAGCGGAAACAGGTACGGGGACTGTGCCCAGCTTTTGTTAAACCCTTTCGCGTAGGATGAAAGAGAATACGAGAGCAGCACAAGGCCGCTCCCGCAAAATACAATTCCTTCGACGATCAGCGAATGAATCTTATTCTTCATTGATTATTCTCCAATTCTCTTGATGCCGAACTCTTCCGGACTCTTCTCGGCAACACCGTTGTCATACTGTAACCAGCAGATTACGGATTTCCAGTTGTCATAGAATGCCTGGATCGATGCGTCATCTTTGTACTCGTCATATACCGGATCCGCTGCGTTCTGTTTTACGAAGTCGGTCCACTCCGGATCTGCGAATACCTTCTCAGATGCTGCCTTTAATACATCAACAACCTCCTGCGGTGTATCGTTATTTACAGCGAAGGAAAGGAGTGTGTACGGGATATTTAAGTACTTTTCAGCTTCCGGAACTGTCTCTGTAAACGCCGGGATATCCGGGTAAGCGTCCATTCTCTTATCGGAGAATACTGCTAACGGTTTCACATCGCCGCTCTCGATATAGCCGCCGAGGGTGGAAATATTCGGGTTTGTGAAGTCAACCTGTCCGCCGATGACACCGAGAAGCGCGTCGTTACCGGAGTCAAAGCTTGTCATAGCAACTTCGTAGCCGAGCTCTTTTAATACAAGTCCCTGATTGTGTCCGCTTCCTCCAGGGCCGGAGTGGGACATTGTGATCTTTCCCGGGTTTTCCTTGATCGCATCAAGAAGCTCCTGCAGTGTGTTGTACTTGGAGTCTTTTCCGACTACAAGAACCTTCGGGTCACCAACCAACGGAGAGATAACGGTAAAATCATCGTATCCAAGGTCGCAGATATTCATGGTTCTGTAGGTTCCCATCGTCTCTGCACACACAAGAAGTGTGTAGCCATCAGACGGCTGCTCTTTTACGAACTGGCTTCCGATGGATCCGGACGCGCCACCCTGGTTTGTAACGGTAATCGGCTGTCCTAAATATTTTTCAAGCAGAACTGCAAGCTTTCTGCCCCATGTATCGGTTGTTCCGCCTGCACCGTAAGGAATGATCATTGTGATCGGTTTTGTCGGATAATCTGCGGTCGCAACAAGATCGCCGGCAGCCTCTGCGGTTGTCTCGCTGTCTTTTGCTGCTTCTGCAGTTGTCTCAGCTGCTTCTGTTGCTGCTGCGGTCGTCTCGGTCTTGGAAGATGTGGAGACACTGCATGCAGTCATGGACAGGCACATCATAGCGGCCATGCCCAGTGCAATCATCTTTTTCATTGTGGTACTCTCCTCTTTTTTTGTATTTGCGATGCTTATTATAACACAGGTTATTTCGATATTCAATACAAAAGCTTTTACACTTTAAAGTTTTTATGTGCATATCGCATTAAACCGGTAAGTTTTTCATGAATTCCTGTCTTTTTATGAATTTCGTGCATACCGGTCAGTCTGTTATCCGATCAGTCCCTGGATCAGGATCACCAAAATCAGCACCGGAAGAACATACCGGAAATAGATCTTCGCCCAGTTCGCCCCCGGCATCTTAAGTCCCGCTCCATTGTTTGCCTCTGCGAGATACTTATCATATCCCCATCCCCACTTGCTCACGCAGAATAAGAGATAAACAAGGGATCCAAGCGGTAAAAGCAGGTTGCTGACTAAGAAGTCCTCAGAATCCAGAACATCTCTCGCGCCGATAATGTGGAGGTTACTCCATACATTGTAGCCCAGAACACAGGGCAGGCTGGCGATCAGGACGAAAATGCAGTTGATCACGGAAGCCTTTCTTCTGCTCCATCCAAAGTTATCCATGCAGCTGGAAAGCAGATTTTCAAACACGGCGATAACGGTTGAGAAGCTTGCCGCCGACATAAACAAGAAGAACAGCATGCCCCAGATCCGTCCACCTGCCATGTTGGCAAACACGTTCGGAAGTGTGATAAAGATCAGCTGCGGGCCGGCATCCGGCTGTACACCGAAGGAAAAGCATGCCGGGAAAATAATCAGTCCGGCGGAAAGGGCTACCAGCGTATCAAGGCCGCAGATCCGTACCGCCTCACCTGCAAGCGTATGTTCCTCGGACATATAGCTTCCGAAGATCTCCATTGCCGCAATGCCAAGGCTTAATGTAAAGAAGGACTGGTTCATGGCCGCCATGATCACCGATCCGAGCCCGACCTCCGACGCGCGTTTGAAATCCGGGAGAAGGTAAAAGCTCAGTCCCTCTTTCGCGCCCGGAAGGATCAGGCTGTGTCCCGCAAGCACCAGGATCAGCAATAACAGCGCCGCCATCATCCATTTTGTGATCTTCTCAAGGCCATTCTGAAGACCTCTGCTGCAGATAAAGAATCCGACGATAACGGTCACCGCCATCCAGAATCCCATCTCACCGGGATTGCCGAGCATATCCCCAAATACTCCCGCGGCCTGATCCGCATTCATTCCGGTGAATGTTCCCGTCGCGAACTTCACGAAATAGCTGAGCATCCAGCCGGATACAGTCGTGTAATACATCATTAACAGGTAACAGCCGAGGATACAGAACCAGCCGTGTACATGCCATTTACTGCCCGGCTTTTCCAGCGCCCGATATGCGCCGACTGCGCTCTTTCGTCCCGCACGTCCCACCGCAAGCTCCATCGTGAGGACCGGGACGCCCATACACAACAGGAACAGCAGGTAGAACAGGACGAACACGCCGCCGCCGTTCTGTCCCGCTACATACGGAAACCGCCACACATTTCCAATTCCGATCGCACAGCCCGCGCTTACCAGTAAAAAGCCTAAACGTGAGCCAAAATTTTCTCGTTTCATAAGCATAACTCCCCTCTTACGGCTGCGGCCCGCGCCTGTCTTATCCGCAGCTCTTATCCTGCTGCCTTCACTGTATTCGGTATGGTACAGCATGTTCCGTTTGGAACATATCTGCCCTTGTACCGCAGTCCAGCATCAGTAGTCTTATGATACCGCCCGGTAAAAGGATTTGCAACCGCGCATTTTGTATGATATCATAAGAAAAACTTATGTTTTACGAAGAGTAACGATGCTTCCCACAGAGTGGGGCGATTTATTCCTATTTTTTAGGAGGAGCTTATGAACACAAACCAGCTGCGCTACTTCGTGACCGCCGCTGAATGCCGCAGCTTCACGAAAGCCGCGGACCAGTTTTATATTACCCAGACTGCCATCACCCAGCAGATCCACGCGTTAGAAGACAGCCTCGGCGTCCCGCTCTTTGACCGGTCGAGCCGCCCGATCTCCCTGACTCCGGCCGGAAGCGCATTTTTAAGTGATGCAAGGTCGATCCTCGGCCGCATTGATCAGGCGGTAAACCGGCTTCAGGAGGTTTCAACCGGTATGGTAGGAACCCTGCGGATCGGATATACAAAAGGCTTTGAGCGAAGCAATTTTTCCAACTCCCTGCGTTTCTTCCATAATAAATATCCAAATATTCTTGTCTCCTGTTACCGCCGGAACACCGATCTTCTCGCCGCGGGGCTATTGAAGGACGAATATGATATTATTTTTACCTGGGACAGCACGGAGCTCGTGAAAAACGAGTCCATTGAATACCGGCTCATTGAACGCAGTCCTCTGATGGTCGCTGTTTACAGCAATCATCCACTTTCCAGGCGGGAATCCCTTCAGCGGTCAGAGCTCCACGGCGAACGCCTGCTGTTCATGACCCCGTCCAGCACCGGGGATTCCGTCAGTGACCTCCGCTTCTACGAGATGTATGAGCAGGCCGGATATCATCCGGACATCTTTTTCCGTTCCAACGATGTGGAGAGCATTCTCATGATGGTATCCATCGAGGAAGGGATCTCCATTATTCCCTCCTATGTAACGCATAAGCTGACAAATGCGGAAAACCTTGTGTTTATCCCGCTGATCGGCGAAGCGGAGGTCGTTGAGATCATTGCGGCGTGGAAAAGATCCTCCGGGAATCTGGCGCTGCAGCAGTTTTTGGGGCATTATCCATTGTTGAAGTCGGAGTAAAATATGTGTCGGCAGACTCGCCCGCCCACGTTTTAGGAAACCGCTTCTGCTATTCCCGGAAACTTTGTCCTCACTCTTATTGCCTTTCTTCTATATTTATGGTATTTTATATGTGCTTTTCATTTACAGACCGACATTGCCGGCTCATTTGATACCCGGTGCGGTATTATCAAAAACGCAGAATACTTTCGCCAGAATCAGCAGACCTTTCGAGAGGAACCAGACATGACACCAGAACATCCAATTATTTTATGCGGCTTCACAAGCAGCGGAAAGACCACTATCGGGAAACTTCTCTCCGAACAGCTCGGTCTCCCCTTTTACGATACGGATCAGATGCTGATCGAACATTACAAGATGACAATCCCGGAGATCTTCGCAAAAGGCGGGGAGTCTTTGTTCCGGGACTATGAACATGAGATCGCCCATCAGGTATGCGACCTCGGCCCGTCCGTGGTCTCTACCGGAGGCGGAATGCTGACCTTTGACCGGAATGGGGAGATCCTCGAAAAGAGCGGCACGATCTTCTATATCGACCGCCCGTTCGAGGACTGCTACCGGAACCTTGCGTTACACCCGGAACGACCGTTATTTAAGAACCATACAAAAGAGGAAATCGAGAATACCTATCTCACGCGACGCGGGTTATATAAGAAATATGCAAAGTACGATATCCCGAATACCAAGGGGCCGCAGGACGCGGTTGAGAAGATCTGTGCGCTTTTATAGTTGCCTCCGAACTCAAAAACCAGCCACATGTTTTCCATTACGCTTCCCGCTCTAATGGATCCCATGTGGCTGGTTTTTGTTTTTCAAGTTTCCTTTATTTTACTTCCGTCCCATCCGGCTTTCTGAGTCCTCTGGTATTCTTCTCCACCAGCCGTCTCGTCACCATGACCATATGGCCGCAGCCCATACATTTTAAGCGGAAGTCCGCGCCCACGCGCAGGATTTCCCATTCCTGACTGCCGCAGGGATGCGGTTTCTTTAATTTTACGATATCGCCTACTTCATATACCATTCTCTATGTCTCCTGTTGCCTGAAACCTGTCTTCTCAAACGATCTCTTATTTCTTACAAATTTTCACGATCCATACGGTTTCTGCGTGTTGATCTGTTCTAAACTCTTTTATGCCAGGATCTCGTCGATCTTTTTCAGCTCATCCTCCGAAAATCCCGTGCACTCAAGCGCCGCAAGACTGTCATCCAGCTGCGAAACCCTGCTGGCGCCCACCAGGACCGTTGTCACCTCCGGGCGGCGTAAGATCCAGGCGATAGCCATCTGCGCCAGCGTCTGTCCGCGTTCTTCCGCAAGTTGGTTTAATTGTTTGATTTTTTCTAATTGTTCATCAGAAAGATACCGCTGTGCCACCGTCGTTCCCTCACGGGATGCGCGGGAACCTGCCGGAATCCCCTTCAGGTATTTATCTGTCAGTGCGCCCTGAGCGAGCGGGGAAAAGCAGATACAGCCCACTCCGTTTTCATCAAGCGCGGAGAGAAGTCCGTCTTCCACCCAACGCTCCAGCATATTATAGCGCGGCTGGTGGATCAGGCACGGCGTTCCGTTTTCCTTTAGGATCTTTACTGCTTTTCTCGTCTCTTCCTCTTTATAATTGGAAAGTCCGACATAAAGCGTTTTTCCGCTGCGGACGATATCGCTCAGTGCTCCCATCGTCTCCTCGATCGGTGTCTCCGGGTCCGGTCTGTGATGGTAGAAAATATCGACATAATCAAGCCCCAAGCGCTTCAAACTCTGGTCGAGGCTCGCCATCAAATACTTTCTGGAACCCCAGTTTCCGTAAGGTCCCGGCCACATATCATATCCGGCTTTTGTTGAGATCACAAGCTCATCCCGGTATGTACCAAGACAATCCTTAAGCGCCTGACCGAAATTTTTCTCCGCAAGGCCGTTTGCCGGATGTCCGTAGTTGTTCGCAAGATCAAAGTGTGTGATCCCGCGGTCGAATGCATGGCACAGGATCTCCTCCTGATCTGTAATCGTCTTTTCCAGTCCGAAATTCTGCCATAATCCCAGCGCGACCCGCGGAAGCTTTAAACCGCTTCTTCCACAGCGTTTATACTCCATAGTCTCATAACGATTCTCTGCTGCCTGATACATAGTTTCTGCCTCCTGTTTTCTGCGCTTTTGCCGCGCGCTTTATATGTGCGCCCATTCCAGCCTATGTATGATGTTCAAACTTACTGCGGCATTCATCGATCATTCTAAACAATATTTGTTTATACTCCGACTGCGTCCCCGAGAACCTCCCCGATCGGCCCGCTGATCACGAGATCCGCGCGGTTATCCATCGGTGTCACGGATTTATTGATGAGGACCAGCTTATGTCCCCGGTAATAATCGATGAGCCCCGCTGCAGGATATACCGTGAGGGACGTTCCGCCGATGATCAGCACATCCGCATTCGCGATATATTTCACGGATTTTTCGATGGTCTCCTGATCCAGACCTTCCTCATAGAGGACTACATCCGGCTTGATCGTTCCGCCGCAGGTACATTTCGGGACTCCCGTAGAATTTAAGATTGCATCCAGTCCATAGAACTTTCCACAGCGTGTGCAGTAATTCCGCAGTACGGAACCATGGAGTTCCAAAACCTCCCTGCTGCCCGCTTCCTGATGCAGTCCGTCGATATTCTGTGTTACGACTGCCTTTAATTTTCCCATTTTCTCTAACTTTGCAAGTGCCTTATGAGCTCTGTTCGGCTCCGCGTTCGGAAACAGCATCTTGTTCCGGTAGAATCGGTAAAATTCCTCCGGCTTTCTCATATAGAAGGAATGGCTTAAGATCGTCTCCGGCGGATAATCATACTGCTGGTTGTACAGTCCGTCCGTACTCCTGAAATCCGGAATATGGCTCTCCGTGGACACGCCAGCCCCGCCAAAAAATACGATATTGCTGCTCTCATCCAGCCACTTTTTTAATGTTTCCCGCTCTGTCATGACAGATCTCTCCTTTCTGTATTCAAGAACGTCTCGGCATTCTTGCTGCTCGTCACCTAAAGAGGTGGGAGTCATCTCACATCTGATATCATGCGCTTTTCTGCTTTGCTGTCAGCGGATCATGCACCGTTTGACCCTGATATCATTTACACAACTTCATCTAAGAACACTCCGCGAAACGGCTCAATATACTCCCCATACGGAATCTTCGCCACCTGCGCCGGTGTCCGGTATCCAAACAGCCACTCGGTAAGCTCCGAGATCGTCAGGACCTCCATTTTCCCCTTTGCGATAAACCGGGATTCCTGAATCATCCTCGAGCCTTCCTTTGTCAGCTGCCACAGCCATGCACCCTGATTCTGCGGTACGAAGAGATCGTTGATCCCGATCTCCACCGTCACTTCATCCTGCGGACAGTTCTCCGCTAACCGGATCGTCTTTACGAACTCCGGCATGCAGACGATACGCGCCATGATCGCCGGCTTCCGTCCCGCCTCGCTCCGGTAATGTTCTCCGGTGTAGAGATAACGCATCTCCCGTTCCTTTAAGCCCCACTCACTCTGCATTCCGATAAACCAGTCATCGTCATAGAGCAGTGTGCAGGTTCCATTTTCGCTGGCAAGTTCCTTCTCCATCCGCTGTAAATATGCCTCATCGCGGATCGCAAAGACCTCATATTTTCTCTTTAACCAGGCAGTCTGCCACTCCGCCAGATCTGCACCCAGCGTCTTCAGGTTACAGGGCTCTCTGTGGATGTGGGGATTATATTTGAGGACCCAGCGCGGCTGATCATAAATATACCGGAAATCGTAGGGACGGTACAGGGACTCTCTTGCGGGCATCAGAAACGTAAACGGCATCCGTTCTTCCTGCATGTCCCGCAGCATCGCCAGCATGAGACTTCTCATGTATCCCTTGTGGCGCCCAGCAACCAGTGTGGAAACGCCGACGATATAGTCGCACACAGCCTCACTTCCCCGCATATAGATCCTGTACGGGTTCCGGTGGAGCATGGATACAATCTCACCGTTCTCCTCCCGGACAAGTACCTTGTTGTCCTTCATTTTTTCCTTAAAATAATAATCACAAAATTCCGTGGAATCTTCCGGGAACGCCTCTCTCCAGAGATCCAGGCATCTTCCCTTTTCTTCTGTCTCCAAATACCGTATCATACTTTACTCCGCGCTCTGTGCCTCAAAATCTAACTGTTTAATCCGATACTTTCTCGCGAAATCCATCGGCGCATAGGACATCTTCGCCTGACGGAGTCCCGGGAGTCCCATATCATCCTCACGGTTTACGATCTCCGCCTCGGGGAATTCATGGATCAGGAACTGCTGGTTGATCATCTGGTAAAGTCCGCGCATCTCCGGGTTCGCCTTTTCGATGTGGATGATCGCCATCTTTTCCTTACTATTATAGCTTCCGATGGAGAACGCCTCCAACCGGTCATCCACATAGATCCCTCCCATGCGGACTGACAGCATCGAGCAGTTCCTTAAGATCTCGTGGATTCCTTCCACTTCATAATCCAAGTGTCCCTCGACCTCCTGGCCTTTTCCCTCTCTCCATTGATCCAGAAACTTCCAGATCTCGCAGCCGTCCGAACAGCAGAGCGTCCGGTACTCATATCTTCCTTCATATGCTTTTTTGAACGCGTTCAGGTTGTTTTTCTTCTTGTGGAGCGCCTTTCCGGCCAATGTCTTCAACGCCTCCGCGCTGTAAAGGTAGTCCTTTGCATCCGGAAGCTCCGTTACGGAGTAGCGGTCCGCCGGGAGATTTAAACAGTCCACCGCCTCCTGGTCCGCCAGATAGATCTCAAGCGGCAGATGAAGATTATCGTTGAAATACTGTTCGATCTCTTTAAAGTAGTGGGGCATATCTTCGATGGCGCACACAGGAAGAGAGGCATACATCTTTCCTAAAATCTTCATGATCCAGAGAACTGCCTTGTCATCTCTCTCGCAAAAGTGGACATGATAGTAATCCGCCCAGAGGAAATTATCAAGCATCACACTGTCACAGGTATTGTCGTGGCGCCTTCCATAATACTTACTGAGTTCCGCAAAATTCTCGGCGCCCAGCTTCTGAAACTGTATATCCATATAATTGTTTTTTCCCTTTCTAACTGCCGCTCATCTCCGGCAGCCGTTCCCGGTCTTTCACAGGAAATATTTTTCTGTTCTTATGGTTCCCTTGTTTTTTACTTTTTATAGTTTACCACACTTCCATAATAAAATGAAGCAATTTGTTTTTCGGCAGTTTTACTCAGAAAATCCAGTAAAATTAGGCTTTTTCGCTATTGACAATTCGAATCTCATGAGTATAATCTAATTTAGATGATACCGCAATGCGAAACTTAGTTCCGTATTATGAAACTCGGTATTAAGACTCAATATGACTTGATTATTGACTAAAACTGAATTTCCTAAATTTATAAAGCAAAAAAGGAGACAGGAATCATGAACGAAGTTTTAGAGAAGATCCAGAAAATTGGTATTGTTCCGGTTGTTGTACTTGACGATGCAAAAGACGCAGCACCGCTTGCAAAGGCACTTTGCGAGGGCGGTCTTCCGTGCGCTGAGGTTACATTCCGTACAGCTGCAGCAGAAGAGTCCATCCGTATTATGGCAAAAGAATTCCCGGAGATGTTAGTTGGCGCAGGTACTGTTCTTACAACTGAGCAGGTTGACCGTGCAGTAAACGCAGGCGCAAAATTCATCGTAAGCCCGGGCTTAAACCCGACCGTTGTTAAATACTGTGTAGATAAGGGAATTCCGGTAACTCCGGGTACTTCCAATCCGAGCGATGTTGAGATGGCGATCTCCCTTGGCCTTGATGTTGTTAAATTCTTCCCGGCTGAGCAGGCTGGCGGAATCAACATGATCAAAGCTATGGCAGCTCCGTACACACAGATGAAGTTCATGCCTACAGGCGGAATCAACGCCAAGAACATCAACTCCTACCTTGCATTCGACAAGATCCTTGCTTGCGGCGGAAGCTGGATGGTTAAGAAAGACCTCGTAGCTGCCGGTGAGTTCGATAAGATCCGCGACCTCACAAAGGAAGCTGTTCAGACAATGCTCGGCTTTGAGCTTGCTCATATCGGAATTAACTGCGACAGTGAGACAGAAGCTGAAAAAACTGCTGACGCATTCGACGGTCTGTTCGGATTCACAAAGAAGGTCGGCAACAGCTCCGTATTTGCAGGAACCGCTGTTGAGGCTATGAAGTCCAAGGGACTTGGCTCCAAGGGTCATATCGCCGTTGCTACAAACTCTGTAGTAAGAGCTAAAAACTACCTTGAGATGATGGGCTACAAGTTCAACGAAGAGTCCGCTAAGTTCAAAGGCGACAAGATGACAGCAATCTATCTCGCAGACGAGATCGGCGGCTTCGCAGTACACCTTGTACAGAAATAAGTAAAATTGCACAACATGCAATTTTACGCTACGCAAACGTAGCGCAGCGGAGTTCGCGGTTCCCGTCGCGCTGTGCAAACGAAACGCAGCGGAGTTCGCACTTCCCGTTTACGTACATTACTTGATCATAAATTATATTAAAATTTAAGGAGAATCCTCATGTCCAAGAGAGTTATTACATTTGGTGAAATCATGCTCCGTCTCGCTCCGGAGGGATACTATCGTTTCGTTCAGGCTAACAACTTCGGCGCTACTTACGGCGGCGGCGAGGCTAACGTAGCTGTTTCCCTTGCAAACTACGGTTTTGACGCTGCATTCGTTACAAAGCTTCCGAAGCACGAGATTGGCCAGGCTGCTGTCAACGAGTTAAGAAGATACGGCGTTGATACTTCCACTATCACACGCGGCGGCGACCGTGTAGGTATCTACTTCCTTGAAAAAGGTGCTTCCCAGAGACCGTCCAAGGTTATCTATGACCGTGCACATTCCGCAATCTCCGAGGCTACTCCGGAAGATTTCGACTGGGCTAAGATCTTCGAGGGCGCTGACTGGTTCCACTTCACAGGTATCACACCGGCATTAAACGACACTGTTGCTGCTATCTGCCTTGAGGCATGTAAGAAAGCAAAAGAACTCGGCATCACAGTTTCCTGCGACTTAAACTACAGAAACAAACTCTGGACAAAGGCTAAAGCAGGCGAGGTTATGGGTGAGCTCTGCAAATATGTTGATGTCTGCATCGCAAACGAAGAGGATGCTTCCGATGTATTCGGTATCAAGGCTTCCAACACAGACGTTACAAAGGGTGCTGTAAACCACGAGGGTTACAAGGACGTTGCAAAACAGCTTGCTGACCGTTTCGGTTTCCAGAAGGTTGCTATCACACTTCGTGAGTCCATCTCCGCAAACGATAACAACTGGTCCGCTATGTTATACGATGGCAAGGACTACTACTTCAGCAAGAAATACGCAATGCACATCGTTGACCGTGTAGGCGGCGGCGACAGCTTCGGCGGCGGACTGATCTACGCTTGCTTAAGCGACATGGATGCTCAGAGCATCATCGAGTTCGCAGTAGCAGCTTCCTGCTTAAAGCACTCCATCGAAGGCGACATGAACATGGTTTCCGTAGATGAAGTTAAGAAATTAGCTGGCGGCGATGGATCCGGACGTGTTCAGAGATAATTGATCTCAATTTATATCGTTGCCCCATTTGCCAATAAGGGCAAATTTATTCCTCAATATATACCATAAAACAAGGACCTCAGCGGCTGCCAATCGCTGAGGTCCTTGTTTTATGTACAAAATGTTGAGTTAAGTCTCTATTGTCAAATTTCTCTTACTAAACAGTACTGCTTTAGTCCCATCCCCTTCTCGACGATCCCAAACACCTTAAATCCAAAATGCGCATAAAACGCCACATTCTTCTCATTATGTGTCTCCAGCGAGATCATCATCCGATGTTTCTCCGCATAGCGGATCGCGTCATCCATAAGCTTCTCCGCAACTCCGTGGTGCTGCACATTCGGGCTCACCGCGAGATAGATGATATGTAAACGGTTCTCCTGGTGGAGCTGGGCGGTCCAGTGGGAGTTTAAGTAATCACGTCCCCTGATAAAATTCCACAGCGTCTTTAAGCTCTTATCCTCCTTGATCAGATACTCATCTGTCTTCAAGGATGCCCACGCCTCCGTCAGGTAAAAGCGGACCGGATCATACTCCTCCGCCTCATCGGAGACGACCAGCAGTCCGTTTAACTCCGGGCTGTCCGCAAAGATCTCACATGTCTCATAAAATTCGTTCAGATCACACTCAAAAAGCTCCGGCATCAGCCGTTTTCTCGTCTCGGCATCCGGGATCAGAGTCTCATAGAGCGGGTCCCTGGCAAAACATTCTACCAGCATCTTCTGGAGCCTGGGCAGATCTTCTCTCTGTACCCGGTACAATATCTGGCTGTCCATAACTAAAAATCCAACACCTCTTTCGCTTTTTTTAACCCCGCCGTCAACGTATCCACGGCCTGGGTCATATATCGTATATCATCGTCAAAGCAGACAAGCTGCTCTTCTTCCATTTTTCTGAGAGCGGCAAGTTCCTCCGACACGTCATGTCTGCCTTCCGCGATCTTCTTTTGGAGGCTCTTGACCTCCTTCGAGAGATCCACATGGTGGACGATCCGTCCGGCACCCCACTGTAACCGGTCACAGTCCTGATTCAGGACATATTCCGTAAAGTAGTGGTACACTTCATCATCGAACTGGAACGCGTACTGGTTGTTGTCCACCAGGTACAGGGCATCCAGAGCCCCCTGCACATCCCCGTTCTCCAGACTTCGGACCGCGTCGCAGATATGGCGCAGATTGCTCTGGGCAGCCTCGTGGGGGAACAGGACCTCATCGTGCCAGTTCAGCCGGACGAAATAGTCCTGGCATTTGCGGAATAGGTAAAGAAGCTGTTTCTGGAGCGCAGCGTTTCTATCATTCGCTTCTGTATCCGCTGCATTTTCGCCACGTTGAACAGTCGCACTTTCCGCTGCATCCGCCCCATCGGCCTCGGATTTTTCTTCTATATGAGATTCTTGACCACCTTTATGTATACAGCATGCAGCATCGGCATTCTTCACATCATTAATTTCTTTTACCTTCCGGTACACCTCATCCGCGATCTTCTTCGCCTCAGCCGTCCGCTCCAGCAGAACCCGGAGACTCTTCTCGTCCTCCCGTCCCGTAACCGGTCTGACGCTCTCCTGGAGCGCCTGGAGCGTTCTTCCAACATTCACCGGCGCAACTTTCACCCGGTCGAATGCCATGACAAGAAGTCCATACAGCTCATGGTGGAACCGGAACACATCCGCGTTGTAATACTCGTCGTTGTCAAACTGGGAGTGATAATGGGTCTCCATAAACTCCGCGCTGCTAAATTCATTCACCATGGACGGAATTCCTGAGATCGCAACGGAGAAATCATCTGACCACGTCTCGATCGGGCACTGGACCCCGAGACCTTCCGGGTAGACCTTTCTCGCGTCCACAGGAAACTCTTTCACAAATTCTGTCAGGAAGTCTTCATATTCGTAGGTGGACCGGATCGCGTCCCAGGGATTGTGGGCGTAGGCCGGGAGCTCGAAATTCAGGTCCGCGATGACCTTTCCCTGCCATTCCGGCCGGAGCTTAAATACCTGCTGCCATGCACCGGTAGACCAGTCATACTTGGAGTTCTCGATCCCCCATTCCTCCGCCGCCATACAGCAGAAAACGATGGTCTTCTCAGGTTTATATCCAATCTCTAAAAGCGTCCTGGCGATCCCAAACATCAGCGCGATAGCGCAGTTATCATCCTGAAATCCATCAAAATAAGAGTCATAATGGCCGCTGAGCAGGATCATGTCCTCCGACCTTCCGGGAATGGTTCCCCAGACATTATAGGACGGCATATTTTCCTTCACTACGGATTTCGCATCAAACTGTACCGTGATCCGCGGTGTCTCCTTTAATGCCGCTTTCAGGATCTCCGCATCCTTTCTCGACATGGAAAACGCCGGGGCGTCCTTCGGTCCTGCGATATCCTGGGCATTTAACGCCTCACTGTCGATCTCCCCATAGCCGTTGTCCTGAACCGCGATCACCGCCGCCGCGCCCTTTAAGCGGGCCTGATATACCGGATAGTTGATCCACCACTCATCTCGCTGATTGATATCCACCATCACAAGGCATCCTGTCACATCCACGTCGTCATAGTCCGCTTCCTTTCCGCGTCCGGCGTAGACAAGTGGATACTCTTTCCATCCATCCGTCACAAACTCCGTCTGATAAGCGCCGAGCTGGATTTCATGTTTTTCTCCGTCTCGGTCCGTAAACCGCATGACCGCCTTCTCAAACTCCCAGGAATCCAGACAGATCTCATCTTTATGGATATCAGAGAGCCCGATCCGCTCCATCTCCGCCTTCAGGAATTCCCCGGTATCAAATTCCGCCTTCGATCCCGCTGTGCGGTAGCCAAGGACCGGATTGCTCTTAAATTCCTCCATCTTCTTTGCGAGGCGGTAGGAATATCCGATATCCACTGCCTTTAAATATGTTTCTTCGATCTTCCTTCTGTCACTCTCCAAAGCTGTCAACCTCCTTATCCCACCTCTGCGGGCCTGCTCCCTGAAACCGGGAAGTATTACAAACTCCGCCGTATCCTGCTCACTGTTTTCCGTGATGCGGACACGCCGGAGTTTCATAATTTTTCTTTAGTTTTCTGCCTTATTCCCGGCTCCGCTCTCTTCCTCAGCGCCTGCTCTCTCATGAGTCGCATTGACCTCGACCTGAGTTGCCTGAACTGCCGCCTGAGCATCCGCATGTGCAGCAGCTTCCGGGTTCGGAACAGTACGCTTTGTGATCGGCATCTGGAGATTAACGCCAAATGGGTTTACAACCACTCCCTTTGCCTCTTTTACGAGGATGCTCGGGATCTTATCTGCGGTTACCGCGATCGCTTTGAACTGGTTCTTCGAGTTGAATTTTCCGAACTCAATGATGTCCGTAAAGATCGGCTGGTACGCATCACCGTTTTTCTGTTTTAATAACGGAACGCCCGCACCTTCCTGAAATGCGGTGATGTATGTTCCGCGTGTGAAATCCGCAAGGATCTCCTCCTGCATCTCCTTTAACTCATCCGGCATCTTCTCGAATTTCTGTCTGCGAAGCTCCTGCATAAAGTACAGGGCGGTCAGATGAAGGCTCGGGTTCTCGATCCAGGTTTTCTTCTCTTCTTCCGGTGCATCCGGCTTATTCTGGCCCGGACGGTTCACAAGCTCCGAAAGCTGGATCCGGCACTCGCTCTCCATATACTGGTCTACCATCAGGCAGTTTACACCCATCGTGTAAAGGTTTCCATAAAAGTGAAGCATCTGGTTCGCGTCGACTTTCGCGATCTGTACCGGAATCTTCTCCTCGATGAGGCGCTTGCCCTCACGTCTGATATCTTCTTCCTTAAAATAGAGCAGAACTTCGTCATCGAATGTCTCTTTGTCGCATACCACATACGGCATTTTTGTGCACAGAGACATGATAACATAGATCTCCTTTGCGTTTCTTAACTGATTTAAAACCTGCTGTTTATCCATTTTTTCTTTCCCTTTCGGTATTCATGCTGCGGCTTTTGTCACCTTTTCCGGTGCATATCTCCCTCTGATGAATATTCTTTCCATAATTATTTTTCGTAAATGCGCAGCCATACTGAACAGTTACTTTTCATCCTTTTTGAGATCCGTCCCCGCTTTAATTGCAGCAGATGATCGGAATTCCCTTATATGCGTTCTCATACACCTGTGCTGCTACCTTCGGCGGCAGGTTGATGCATCCGTGGGAACCGTTTGTCTGGTAGATCGTTCCGCCGAACTTGCTTCTCCAGTCCGCGTCATGAAGTCCGATCCCACCGTTGAACGGCATCCAGTATTTTACAGGAGCCGCATAATCTTCTCCCTTTAATACACGGTCTTTCTGTTTATAATACAGCTCAAAGAGTCCCGGAGGTGTCGTGTAGTTCTTTGACACGTTTCCGGATACGAACGGGCTGTCGATGATCACTTTTCCATCTTTATAGAAATAGAGATGCTGTGTGGCAAGATCCACCTCGATATAAGTCTGTCCGAAATCATAACCATCGTGGGTCGCGCCGCGGCTCTCGTAGATCGGCTCGCGCTCCGTTGTCTGGCACGCTTTTACTGCCTCCACGAGGGCGTCTGTCTCGGCTGTCTGGTTGATCTTCCAGCCATATTTTCCGTATACAACAACATCCCGGCCGGATGTCGTCTTATACTTATGGTTTCCGTAAGTGTCATACTTATCCGCTAAAGACTTCACATATGCTACTGCCTTGTCACGGTCTACCTGGATCTCAGTGCCGTTCGTCCCAGTCACCCATTTTGCCAGTTCCAGACCATCCAGGGTCTCTCTGCTGGATCCAAACACATATGTAATCTGGATATCCTTGTATGCGTTTAATGTTGTGCAGAGCTGTACCAGGTTCGCGTCATCAGATTTTACGGTGATCTTTTTATAGCAATCCTCGTCTGCAAGCCGGATCTGTTTTTTCTGGCTTAAAAGTGCTGATTTAACGGCAGCCTTCATTTTATCCATATCCAGTTCGTTTCCCTGAACTTCTGGAACGATCGTAAAGGGTTTTCCTTCCTCGTAAGCAGAGATATACGCGTTGGAAGTCGGTGTTGCCGCCGTCACACAGTGCAGGTTTGCCAGCGCTGCGGCAAGCTTCCCGTCATCGAGAGTTGCCTCCACGGTCACTGTGTAGCTCTGGTCAGAGCCGGGCCCCGTCTTTCTTCCTGTGTCATTCTGCTCCTTTAAAATATCATCGACGCTGCCGGTAACGTTTAAGTGGTAACCGACATCGGTTCCCTTTAAGACTTCCAGGTTGCCGTCCGCGTCCTGTATTTTAATCTCGTAGTGTTCGTTGAAATAACCTTCCAGATATCCTTTCGCCTGCTGTGCCGTCTGCTTGGAGACATCCACCGCATTGATCGTAGTGCCGCGTACAAATTTTGCCGTATCGCTATCTGCCGCTGCCATCGCAGGAAACGCTGTTCCCACCACCAGCATGCCGATCACAGCGCCTGTCGGAAGAAGCATTCTTATTTTTTTCATGATTCCATCCTGCCTTTTTTATTTTCAGTTACCGGATTGCTCTCTTCTTGCTCGCCTCCGGCGCACAAGAAGCTCCGGGCGTTGCCCTTATACCGCTTTTCATTCAAAAGCGTTTATGCGAGCAAGCTTGCAGCACGCTTTCGACTGCAGATCGGCACAATCCAACTGTCATTCTCTATTTTATCCAACGCACTACATAGTGTCAAGGTGATTATTTCTTGCTTTTTCCTTGATTTTCTGCGGCAAATGTGCGGCTTTTCATAAAAAGTGTCACCATGCAGATCGGTCGATCAAAAACGGCAGAACCTGTCGCCAGCTGCTGCATTCGGACACATGACAAGCAAAAAACGACACACACCCGTCATTTCCCTGACAAGTCTGTGCCGTTTTCATGTTAAGTCTTCATTTTGCCTTGCTATTTTTCGATAATGCTCTCCACATCATCCATGCCCGCGCAGAGCAGCGCAAGCAGCAATGTCTGCTGGCAGCCCTTATACGCGCCCTCGACCTTAAACTGCTCGGAAAGCATATGCGCATGGATATCATAATCCGCGCCCATGCCGAGGCACACTGCCGGGAGTCCTGCTTCGAGAGCACGGTTGCAGTTTGTGGAACCACCGTTTCCAAGCTTCGGCTCCTCGCATCCAAGATACTCTGCCGCCGCCATGGCACCCTCTACGATCGGCGCATGGGCATCCTGATGACCGGCATTGACATCACAGATATGTTTTACATCGTATGTGATCGTATCCATGCCCCAGCGCTCTGTCTCCTCCTTGCATGCCTCATCGATGGCATCAAAGATCTTCTTGCGGAGCTTCTCAAGCTCTTCCTGAGAGTTCGAACGGAAGTTGAAACGGATCTGTGCCACCGGAACGATCGCATGGACAGCCTCGAAGCTTCCTGCCTGCATGGTAGTCACCGCAAATGTGGTCATCGGCTCCTTCGGAACCTGGATCTCGGAGATCTTCGCGATCGCACGTCCGGCCGCATGGATCGGGTTTGCTACCTTCGCGAAAGCTCCGCACGCATGTCCGCCGATGCCGTGGAAGTTGATCTCATATGTCTGGATTCCGGTCGCCTCATAGGTGATCTCCTGAAATCCCGGGCCGTCAACGGAAATGCTGGCATCCAGCTCCGGATGATGGTTTACATAATACTGCATTCCCTTTAATGCGCCGGTTCCTTCCTCCTGAACCGTTCCGACAAACTGGATATCGCCCTTTGTCTCAATTCCTGCCGCGTTTAAAGCGCGGATCGTAGACAGGACGGTCGCACATCCTCTCGTATCATCCACGATTCCCGGGCATTTGATAAAGCCGTCCTCACGGACGATCTCAAGCTTTGTATCAAGTGGGAATACCGTGTCCATATGTCCCTCTACAAGAACCTTCTTTCCACCGCCGGTACCTTTTCGGATGCCGACGCAGTTGCCGTACTCGTCGATATGGCAGTCTGTAAGTCCTTCCTCCTTAAACATTTCAAGAAGTCTCGCTGCCTTTTTCTGCTCATGGTTCGTCGGTGCCGGGATCAGGGTAAGCTCAATCTGTCTGTCGATGATCTCGTTCTGGTCATCTTCCATAAACTGAAGGGCTTTCTGAACCTTTGCATCCTTTGTCAGTGTGTCGAATTTCTTCTGAATCTTCTCGGAAACCTTATATTCCATCTGTCATTCCTCCGTTTTTCAATACTGAGTAACAGAAGCGGTCATCTCAGGCTGCCTCCTGTCCGATATTTTACCACAAAAAAGTTTTTTTGTGTATTTTTTATACGAACAAAAGTTTTTATGTCGCGAACACTCTCAAAAAAGAAGAGACCTGCCCGTGGCTTTCTTCCACTTTGGCAGGTCTGAATCTATGTATATGCTTTTACAGACGGATCACCATCTCATCTAACGGCATTCTGTCGGTGTGAAGTCTTGACGGATGCGCCGTCTCTGCCGGATATCCGAGCGGAAGCATCGCAGTCGCAACAAGTCCCTTCATCTCCGGGAACAGCTCATGAAGCTTCTCCTGGCTGAACATGCCGACATAGCAGGTTCCAAGACCGAGATCTGCCGCCTGAAGCATCATCTGTGTCGCCGCGATCGTCGCATCGATCTCCCCGTGGTTCTTCATATCTCCCTCACGGTTCCAGGCCTTCGCCGGATCATACGCGACAACAAGGATCACCGGTGCATGGAACTTGCATGCGGTGCACTCCTCTGCTTTCTCCAATGCCTCTCTGCTCTGCATCACAAGAATGCGCTGCGGCTGGAGATTGTGGGCAGTCGGTGCATTGTGGCCTGCCTCCAGCACCTTTTCCAGCTTTTCTGCCTCCACCGCGCGATCTGCATATTTTCTAAGAGAATATCTTTCTGCACATAATTTTTCGAAATCCATAATTGCCTCCTGTTTTGCGGTATCTCAAACATCTTCTCAGCTCAGCGAACTATAACTGCCCCAGCAGGACTTCCGCCTGATACCGCACATTTTGCGCCCATTATAGCCCACATCCGGTATTTTTTCAAATCTAATTTTATATTATGAGAAATTTTCCTGTTTTTTCAGCAGCTTCTTATACGTCATATCCATCCCGATCGCCCCAAGCGGTGCCGTGATCAGGATTGCAAGGACCGCTACTGACAACACGATCTGACCGCAGGCAAGTCCCATTGCCATCGGAACAGAACCGATCGCCGCCTGCACCGTCGCTTTCGGCAGATACGCGATCACCGTAAATACCCGTTCCTTCTTATCCAATGCCGTTCCCGTCATGCACACAAGAACACCGACAGCACGGAACACCAATGCCAGCAGGATCATGACAATCGCCGCGGCTCCGGCCGTCGCCGTATACCGGATATCAACCGCTGCGCCGACCAGTACAAATAAGACAACTTCCGCCGCGATCCAGAGCTTTCCGAATTTCTCCGAGAGTCTTCCTGAGACAGATTTCGGGCATTTGATCTTCAGAACGCATGCCATGCTGACTACGGCCAGCAGACCGGACACTGATACATAAGCCTTCACCCATGTCTCCACAGCCATCAGAAGGAAGGAAACTCCAAGAACGATCATGACCTTCATACTGTTTCTCACATAATGTGCTTTCGCATAGGCGGTCTCAAAAAAGAGGCTCAAAAGATATCCAACGACCGCGCCCAGCAGGATTCCAAGCACAATGGACACCGGGATATTTAAAAACTGCTTCATATCCGCCGTACCGCCCCGGGCCATCCCGGAAAATGTGGAAAACAACACGATTACAAAAATATCATCGCAGGACGCTCCCGCTAAGATCATCTGTGGAATACTCTTTTTCGTTCCATATCCGCTTTCCATGAGCTGTACCATCCTCGGCACTACGACCGCCGGAGACACTGCCGCCAGGACCGCGCCCATGACTGCCGCCTCAATTCTCGTTATCCCCAGGATCATCGGCGCACAGAGCAGATATCCACAAATCTCAAAGCTTGCCGGTACAAACGACATCATGACTGCCGGACGGCCTACTTTTTTCAGATCCGCAAGATTTAAAGAAAGCCCTGCTTTCAATAAAATAATAATAAGAGCCATCTGCCGGAGTTCCGATGAGATCGACAGGATCTTGTCATCCAGAAGACCTAAAACATGCGGTCCCAGAATAATTCCCGTGAACAGCATACCAATAATACGCGGCAGCCGCAGCCCCCCGCAGATTGCTGCGGCGGAAAGTCCCACTAAAAATATTAACGCAAGAGAGGTCAACATAATTACAGGATCTCCCCATATCGTCCCAGAAAGCTCCTCATTCTCTCATTATCGGATGCAAACACCTTCTCCGGCGTTCCCTCCTCGACGATCACGCCGCCCTCCATGAAGATCACGCGGTGGGAAATATCCCTTGCAAACGCCATCTCATGGGTAACGATCACCATGGCGATATTCAGATCCGCCAGAGAACGGATCACCTTTAACACCTCGGCTGTCAGCTCTGGGTCCAGAGCTGATGTGGGTTCATCGAAGAACAGGATCTTCGGGTTCAGCGCCAGAGCTCTCGCGATCGCCACACGCTGGCACTGTCCTCCGGATAACTGGCAGGGATAATAGTCTTCCTTGTCCGCCAGTCCCATCTTCTTTAACAGCTCTCTCGCTTCCTGATATACCGTCTCCTTGTCTCGCTTCTGCACATGGATCGGCGCGTCAACGATATTCTTCAGCACAGAATAATGCGGGAAAAGATTAAAATTCTGGAACACGAGACCATACTGGCTCCGGATCTCCTTCATGTCCTTCTTATCCGCATAGACCACATGTCCGTCCTTGTCCGTCCATGCCGCTTTTTTCCCAAGATATACGATCTCGCCGCCATCCATCTTCTCAAGCATTGTCGCGCACCTGAGCAACGTTGATTTCCCGGATCCGGACGGTCCGATGATGGATACGATTTCGCCCTCGCCGATGCTGATGGAGATATCCTTCAGCACAGACAGGTTCTCAAATGATTTTTCTACATGATTTAACTCTAACAGATTCATGATCCACAGACCTCCAGTCCTACCGGTAATAATCCAGCTTTTTCTCGATCCACTCCATAACGACAGCCACGATGAGGTTGAACACATAGTAGAAAATTCCGGCTGCGACAAACGGGATCATATTTGTCTGGGATGCTGCCAGGGCTTTCGCGATCGTGAACATCTCAGCGACACTCAGGGTGAATGACAGGGACGTATCCTTTACAAGTGTGATCACCTCATTTGTGATCGACGGCAAAATGCGCTTGATGACCTGAGGCAGAATGATCTTGAAAAAGGTCTGAGCCTTCGTGTAGCCAAGGATCTGTGCCGCCTCATACTGGCCGATCGGCATCGACTGAATGCCGCTGCGGTAGATCTCTGCAAAATATGCCGCGTAATTGATCACAAAGCCGATAAAGGTCGCTGTCAGGCGGTAACCGCTGCCGACTTTAATATGAAACAGATAGTATGGTCCGAAATAAACGACCATCAGCTGCAGCATTAACGGAGTTCCGCGCATGATAGAGATGTAAAATTTTACGATCATGCTGATCACGCGATTTTTCGATAAGCGTCCGAACGCCACAATAAGTCCAAGTGGAAGAGAAAACAGCAGCGTGATCACGAAGATCTGCGTACTGATCAGCATACCACTGGCGAGCTGTGCGACCATCTGCCCGATTGTCATTTTACCCATACGATCTTTACCTGCTTTCCTTCATATTCAAGTCGAACGTCCGTGAGACTTGGCGCGTGATTCTGGTCAGCAAAGCTGACATATTCCATACAGAATCACTGCGCATCCTCGCGGAGCATTTATCTCAGTCAGAGACCTGACTCCCACTGAGACAAATTTGCTATTATTCACCATCTAAAGAGGTGGGAGTCTTCTCGACTGAGATAAATAACACAAATTACGGGAACTGTTTTCCGGTTCCCGTAATCAAAATTCTTTTACTATTTTAGCCGATATGGGAATGTCTGTCAAACAGCATTTCCGTATCCCGCAAGATTTCTACAACTCCGACACGCGCCTACTTTCCAATCGTCGTAACGTCCTCGCCGAACCATTCATCAGAGATCTTTGCTAATGTGCCGTCGGCAGCCATCTCCTCTAACGCTCCCTGTACTTTATCTCTTAACTCTGTGTTGCCCTTCTTAAAGCCAACGCCATATTCTTCCTCAGAGAGGGAATCGTCAAGGATCTTAAAGTCTGCGTTTCTCTGCTTGATCTGGTAGCCTGCAACGATCACGTCCATTGCGACTGCGTCAACCGCGCCCTGTTCGAGATCCATAAATGCGGTGTTATAATCCGGTGTCGTTAAAAGCTGGCCGAATGTATTTGCAAGATCCTGATTTTCCTTCAACGCAGCCTCCGCTGAGGAATCGGCCTGTACTTCCACGACTTTTCCCGCAAGGTCAGCCTGACTCTTGATATCGGAATCGTTCGCTACAACGAATACCTGCTTGTTTGCCATATACGGTGTAGTCCAGGTATAATCATCCTCGCGGCCTGTGATCGTAAATCCGTTCCAGATACAGTCGATGTTGCCGGATTCAAGCTCCATATCCTTGGAGTCCCAGGCGACCGGCTGTGCCTTGTATTCGAGACCGAGACGGCTTGCGACTTCTTTCGCAAGATCAAGGTCAAAACCTGTGTATTCGCCGTTGTCACCAACAAATCCCATTGGCGGGAAATCCTGATCGAAGCCGACGATCAGTGTGCCTCCTGCTGCTTCTGCCGTCTCCGCAGTTGTCGTACCTGCTGTTGTTGTCTCCTCTTTTTTCTCGGCAGTTGTCTCTGCTGCTGTTGTCTCTGTCTTTGCTCCGCCGCATGCTGCGAGGGAAAGTACCATTGCGGATGCCATAACTGCACTTAATAATCTCTTTTTCATCATTATTTCCTCCTCTTATCTGTCCGTGATCCGGCTGCCCGGACCAGCTTTTTGTCATATCCGAAAACCGGCCGCATTTTTCTGTCCGGTTTCACCTCTCTGTTTTCATCGTGTTATCATGTTACCATACTAAAGTGTTTTTGTAAAGCTCTTTTTTAATGAATTTTTCAAAAAAATGCGGTATAATCTTTTTTATGCAGAAGAAACTATATCCGTATTTATCTCAGTCGAGAAGATTCCCGCCTCTTTCAGGTGGTGAGTAACAACAAATTTGTCTCAGTGGGAGTCAGGTCTCCGAATGAGATAAACGCGCTGCGAATTTACTATTTTTAAGGAGGTTCCTGTCTTATGTGTACAGCAGCAACTTACAAGACAAAAGGCTTTTATTTTGGAAGGACCTTAGACTACGAATTTTCCTACGGCGAGGAGATCACGATCACTCCCCGCAATTACCCGATCCCGTTCCGCCATATGGGTACACTTACATCCCACTATGCCATCATCGGCATGGCGCACATTGCAGACAATTATCCTCTGTATTATGATGCCATGAACGAAAAAGGACTCGGTATGGCAGGACTTAACTTTGTCGGAAACGCCGCCTATGCAGAGCCGACGGATGGAATGCAGAATGTTGCCCAGTTTGAATTTATCCCCTGGATCTTAAGCCGGTGCGCAACTATTCCGGAGGTCCGCGAAGCGCTTGCCCGCATGAATCTTGTCGGAACACCTTTTAGTCCGCAGATGCCTGCCGCAAGCCTCCACTGGATCATTGCGGATAAAAACGAGGCGATCGTCGTGGAATCCATGACCGATGGACTCCATGTCCATGATGATCCTGCCGGTGTTCTCACAAACAATCCGCCCTTCGATCTGCAGATGTTCCATTTAAATAACTATCTCGGGCTTTCCCCGCGCCAGCCGGAAAATCGTTTTTCTCCGGAGCTTCCGCTTGCCACCTACAGCCGCGGCATGGGTGCTCTCGGTCTTCCGGGGGATCTCTCTTCCCAGTCCCGCTTTGCCCGCGTGGCATTCACCCGCGCAAACTCGATCTCCGGTGACAGCGAAGAAGAAAGCGTCAGCCAGTTCTTCCATATCTTAGGCTCTGTGGACCAGCAGCGCGGCTGCTGTGAGGTTGCAGAAGGAAAATATGAGATCACGATCTACACCTCCTGCTGCAGTGCCGAGACCGGAACCTACTACTATACGACCTACGAAAACCACCAGGTCACCGCGGTGGATATGAAAAAAGAAGCGCTTGATTCCGATGCCCTGATCCGCTACCCGATGATCTTAAAAGGCGAGATCCGAAGACAGAATTGACGGAAACGTCTGAACGGTTCCGTTACAATAAATTCAAAATATATTTTCAGGAGGAATTTCCCATGAATCCCTATGCTCTTATCGATCTGCACTGCGACACACTCACAGACTGTATCCATAAGGGGCTGACCCCGGACACGCTTGATGATCCGGACCGTGTGCTCTCCCTGAACGCGATCCCGTCTGACGTTCACTGGGCACAGTTTTATGCCATCTTCATCCCGGATCAGCACCGCGGACAGGCCGCCATCGATTACTACGAAACAAACCGTGACAATTTTAACCGCCAGATGGAAAAATTTCATGACCGCATCTCCCCCTGCCGTTCCGCTTCCGATATGCATGCTGCATGGGAGGCAGGAAAGACGGCCGCTTTTCTGACCATCGAGGGCGGAGCAGCTCTCGCCGGTGATATCACCCGCGTAAAAAAACTGGCAGATGACGGAGTCCGCTGCATGACACTTACCTGGAACGGCGAAAATGAGCTCGGTTCCGGCCACGCCACCACTCACGGAATGACAGATTTCGGACGGCAGGCAGTCCATGAAATGGAAGACCGCGGGATCCTCGTTGATGTCTCCCATTTAAACGACACCGGCTACGCCGACCTCTTTGAGACCGCCCGCCGTCCGTTCGTTGCGACCCACTCCAACGCGCGCGCCATCTGTTCCCACAAGCGGAACCTGACGGATGATATGATCCGCGAGATGGTCCGCCGGAACTGCCTCATTGGTCTGAACTACTGCAAGAGTTTCATTACCGATGGAGGCATCGGCGATTCTCCCGACGACCTCTACCGCCACATCGAGCACTTTTTCAGCCTCGGTGCCTATGAAAACATCGCCCTCGGCTCCGACTTCGACGGTGCGACACTTCCTACATACCTGAACACTCCGGCAAAGGCTGCTGATCTCTACGAATATTTCCTGGAAAAGGGAATGTCAAAGGATCTGGCAGAGGGAATCATGTTCCGGAACGCAGAAGAATTTTTCAGAAAAAATCTGTAATTTGCATCCGTCTGCCCGCAAATGCGCATCATCGGCACGTTAATGCCTTTTGTGTAGCAGGGAATTCCCCGAAACTTCCTGTTACACAAAAAGGGCGTGTGAAAAATGAAGCTTTATTCTTCACACGCCCTTCGCGTCCGATCCTGTTCCGTTTCAGGATCATTTTTTAAGTTTTTTTCAAGACTCCCTCAATTCCGCCTTCTACCAGAATGCGGGCATCCAAAAAGCAGTCCAGATTCTTTGCCTTCTTCCCATTGCTGACCCAGTCCAGAAACAGACCGACAAACACTCTGGAATACGCCCTGCTGATAAAGTTCTGCTTCTCAACCGACATATTCGCAATTCCCGGATTGCTCTGCAGAAGGTCTGTCTCCGGATATCACATAGCTCTACGATCTCCCGCACGGTAATATCGTCGATCGCCTTCTTTGCCAACAACGTCGTCAACGCCGTCGAAATATCTACCTTTGTCCGATCCTTCATCGCTTTTCCTCCCCCCAGTAATGCGAAAAATTCATTCCGGACCGACTCCGTCGATGGAATCTGTCAGAAAAAAGACCGTCCTATTTCACATAATGAATCCTGCTCTGATCGAACCGATCCTGCTGGGTCCGCTCCTCATCCGGGTAACCGAGAGCAAAGATGCCGAAGGCATGCTGTCCCGCCGGGATTCCGACGATCTTCTCTACATCCTTCATCCGTTCCTCTCTCGGAGCTACGCCGAGCCATACGCCGCCAAGTCCAATCTCATCCGCTGCAAGCCACAGGTTTTCCATCATGATGCTCATATCGATCTGTGCAAATTCCGGCAGATCGCATTCCTCACGGTATGCAGTCACGATCGCCACCGGTGCTTTTCCTGCCGGGGCGGAGAACGGGCTGGACTCTCCGAGCTGTTTTAAGACTTCACGATTTTCTACTACATAAAACTCCCACGGCTGCTGATTCTTCGCGGACGGCGCTGCCATCGCTGCCTCCAGAATATAGCCGATATCTTCATTTGATACAGCCTCATCTTTAAATTTACGAATACTTACACGGTGAAATAAATCTGCCATTTTTAAACCCCATTTTCTTTCTTGATATATTATAATTCTCAAAAACTTTGCTATTCCCGGACAACTAAACTGAAGACCGTTATAGCCAGCTATTTTCCGGAAAAAATTCCCATATTTATATTTTTTACTGCAATTTTCTGATCTCCAGCGGGAAACTTACATCCTCGGAATCCATATATACAACGCCAATCTTCGCTCCGCTGTCTCCGCCCAGAGCATCCTCATCCATCGGACAGCCATCCTTCATGAACCCCATCTCAGTTCCATCTGCTGTCACCATCATAAACGTGCTCATCGCATTGGCCGTCGTCGTTCCCTCTGCGTATGCGATCGTCCAGTCATCATCTCCCGGTGCCGCGATCACCATATTGACTTTCTCCAGATCCATATTGTCATGGATCTCGACACCGATATATCCGATCACAACAAGACTGTCATCCGCGATCTCGGTCTCCACGTCACCGATATTTCCGGTCGTGATCACATATTCTCCACCATCATCTGCTTTGAGCGTAAACGTTCCTTTTTCGTCATTCGTCCCCGTCACGATTCCCTGAAGCAGGTGATAATCCGCAAGCCTCTCATCGTCCTGCGCCGCTGTTCCACTGGTTTCAGAAGACTCACTCTCCGCCATCCCTGTTCCGGTCGACTCAGCCACTGTCTCTGCTGCCGCAGTTGTCTCCGCCGGTTCTGCCTTCTGGCATCCGGCCGCCAAAGCTGCGCTCATTGCTACTGCTGTCATGTACAAATACGTCTTTCTCATAGCTGTCTCCTCTCTGTAAGCCGCATTTCATTATAGCATATTTCTTATATCTTATCAATCAGACTGCTGACGCACACATTGGTCACGCACATCAGCCTTTCTGTGCCAATATCATACCACATCCGGACAGCGGAAAATCCTAAATTTCTGTTAAATTTATTTTACCTCCTGACATACACCAGCTGATAAGCGGCAAGTCATAAGAAACCCTCCGGTCACCGCATTTTGCGATTCCCGGAGGGTTCTTCATTCTCAATTTGGCAGGGTTTTCTCTATTTTCTCATAAACTCCCCATGTGCCCTCTTCTCGAGAAACGTCGTCGTCGCCTCCAGCTGAGAACGACTCTGCCCCCCTCACAGGATGCCGGGTTCATTCCTTCCATGCCTACGAAAAGTACGGAAACGTCCGTGAGGCCGCAGAGAGCCTCGGAATGACACCGTCAACGTTCGTCCGGAAGAGACAGAAATATACGAAAAATGTGGATTGATAGATGGGAAGCACAATGTTTATCTGGCTTTGAGCCAACAGATGTGATATATTGATGATATCTGAACAAAGGTAGCATGTACATGTGGACTGTCACTGACAGCCCTCAAACCAATGATTCTGAAAGGGGTATCACTATGAAAAAAATCGGCGCGATTACTGTCGGCCAGTCTCCCAGAGTTGACCTGATTCCTGAGATCCAGCCCATCCTCGGAGACTCGGTTGAGATCATTCAGGCAGGAGCACTGGACGGACTTTCAAAGGAAGAGATTGCAAAGTTTGTTCCACGTCCCGGTGAAAATGTCCTTGTGTCGAGACTCACAGACGGAACCTCAGCGACATTCGGGGAATCCTACATTCTTCCCCGCCTGCAGCTTTGCATTGACGATCTCGAACAGCAGGGTGTTTCCCTGATCCTTTTCCTCTGCACCGGAGAATTTCCGGCTGAATTTCGCTCCAATGTCCCCCTTATCTTCCCTGACCATATCTTAAAGGGACTGATCCCGGCCATCGGCGTGAAAAATCTGTCTGTCATCATTCCTACAAAGGAGCAGGAGGCACAGATGCCCGGAAAATGGAAAGACTGCTGTGACTCTCTCCACGTGACCTCTGTATCCCCATACGGTGATCCTCTCGCTGTTTTTGCAGCTGCAAAGGAGATCCCCGCCGATACAGATCTGATCCTTTTAGACTGCATCGGATACACCATCGAAATGAAGGAGCGCATCCAGGCTCTGACCCAAAAACCAGTCCTTCTTTCCCGTACACTCGTAGCACGGGTGATTCGTGAATTAGTCTAATGTTTTTCCCCTGGCAGTTTTTCCCACTTCATTTTCCAAGGGATTTTCAGCATCTCCTGTTTCCAATACTGTTCCGGTTATCGGGCCAAAACAGCCGAATATCCTGGCATCTCAAGGCGCTGCCTGCAATATAAGATCAAAGAGTACCATATCTCATCGCAATGTCACTATGATGAAAGCTGAATCTTTCATAAGAGTCCCAGAAATAAAGAAGTGCCTGTCCTTCTCCGGAAAATTTCCGGTAAAGGACAGGCATTCTTATATGGTCACATAATTTCTAATTCACTGCGGTTCGTTCACTGCCAATATTCTTATCTCTCCCCGGCGCGGTACTTCGCCAACAGGCGGTTGATCCTTCCTGTCGGGTTTAAGAGATCGCTCAAGGACGCGTCGTGGTTCAAGTTGTCGATGATAAGAGCAATGTACTTACTCATGTCAACATTGATATAGTACGGTTTTGAGAGCAGCTCCGGTGTCTGGTAAACAAGGTTCGTCGTCAGGACGCGGTCGATGATGCCATTCTCGTAGTACTCATCAAATTTCTTTAATCCACCTGTAAAGAGACCGAATGTCGTGCAGATGAAGACCTTTCTTGCCTTCATTCTCTTTAACTCTTTTGCGGTGTCGAGCATGCTCTCGCCGGAGGAGATCATATCGTCAACGATGATCACGTCCTTGCCCTCCACGCTTGCGCCGAGGAACTCATGGGCAACGATCGGGTTGCGGCCGTTGATGATCTTTGTGTAATCACGTCTCTTGTAGAACATACCGAGATCCAGTCCGAGAACATTTGCGAAGAAGACTGCGCGTCCCATACCGCCTTCATCCGGGCTGATGACCATCATGTGGTCACTGTCGATCTCAAGCTCCTTCTCGTTCTTTAACAGGTATTTGATAAACTGGTAGATCGGCTGTACCGTCTCAAAGCCCTTTAACGGGATCGCATTCTGGACGCGCGGATCATGCGCATCGAACGTAATGATGTTCTCAACGCCCATGTCGACGAGCTCGCGGAGCGCCATCGCGCAGTCTAAGGACTCACGGCCCGTTCTCTTGTGCTGGCGGCTCTCATAGAGGAACGGCATGATCACATTGATCCTTCTGCCCTTTCCGCCTACGGCTGCGATCACACGCTTTAAATCCTGATAGTGGTCATCCGGAGACATGTGGTTCTTTAAGCCGTTCATCGTGTATGTCATGTTATAATTGCAGACATCTACCATAATATAGAGGTCATCACCGCGGACAGACTCTGTCAGCTCTCCCTTTGCCTCACCAGAGCCGAAACGCGGAGTCTTTGCGCCGATAATATAGGAATCTTTCTGGTATCCAGCAAAAGCGATCGTGGTCTTATGCTCGCTCTCTCTTTCTTTTCTCCACTCGACCAGCCAGGCATCTACCTTTTTACCCAGATCCTCACAGCTTTTCAGCGGAATCAGACCTAAAGGTCCAACCGGTATTGTCTCAATCTGCTTTTCTTCGTACAGCATTCCTGTTCCTCCCTGTTTTTTCTACTCATTATTTGATATTTTTATCCGCCGCTCTCCGGGCTGCCTGTTCTTCACGGCATTTACCCGGTTCCCCATTTTTGCAGCGTACATACATTTCATTTATAGCACCATCCACCCGCCCCGTCAACCGGATTTCCGGCCGTCTCCGACAGGATTTTCCTTTTTTCTACGGCCATCCGGCACATTTTTATTATCCTCTGCGCATAAATCCTCTGCGCACGAGACGGAGATCATCCCCGATCAATGGTATGATCTTATACCGGCTCATGATCCTTGATGTCACGCGCTCCGTGAACGCGTCCTGAAGCTCGCCAAGTGTCAGGTTTGTGGAGATGATCGTTCCCTTATTTCGGTTCAGCCGCTCATTAACACAGTAAAACATCTGGGATGCCGTGAATGTATTGATCAATTCTGTTCCAAGGTCGTCGATGATCAGAAGATCACAATCCAGAATATAGGACGCCCGGTCCTTCGCCTCATCGTCATCGCCTCCACTGAAACGGCTTCCTGCCAGAATGTCGAACATATCCGTTGCCGTGAGATAGACCACAGAAAAATATCTTCGGATCAGCTCCCGCGCGATGCAGTTGCTCAGAAATGTCTTTCCGCAGCCAGTATTTCCGGTAAACAGGATGCTTCCTTTCTCATTTTTGAATTTTTCCACATATTCCCTACATTCCCTGATCACCCTGGACATATAGTCGTAGACGGTCATCCCTGTCTTTTCGTCCACATGATCTCTGTCATAGTATGCCATGGAAAGTGTGTCGAAATTCTCCCGTTCCAGAACTTCGCGGATATTCGACTGGTCGTACAGGATCTCGATCTCCATATGCTTGAAGCAGTGGCATTTTTTTCCGTCCGCGTATCCCGTATCCCTACAGTCCGGGCAGACATACTGGAGTTCCAGATAGTTTGCCGGATATCCGTTCTGTTTTAAGTAGACCGCTTTCTGCTCTTTTAAAAATTCCGCGTCTTTTTTCAACTGATCCGCTGCCGTGCGGTTACCGGCGAGGATCTTTCTCGCCGCCTGAGCCATAGTCGCCGCAATCTCGTCGGACAGTGCCTCTACCTGTGGAACTTTCTCGTACACTTCCGCGATCCGCTTATCCTGCTCGCGCTTGTCCTGAAACTGTCTCTGATTGTAGACACGCATGATCGCGTCGTACTGGGAATTACTGAGTGCCATCCGCACTGCCTCCTTTTTTCCTGCTTTTTTTTCGAGTTTCCATTCAGAGAACTTATTCCCCGTACACAGTAACTCTTGCGGCCCATGCATCAAGGTGCAGACCGGCTGACCGTTATTTTCTGTTCTTTATGTCATCCCAGACATAATCATCGTAATTGTAGGACCGCTGTTCAAAGTTGTTGAACCGGTTCGTCGATGTGTTCCGGGTCTGTCTCGATGCCATGCCGGATTTCTTCGCCTGTTTCTCCTGATGGCGTTTATCTAAGGTTTCAACGTCCTGTAAGTTCCTCACGCCGTTTTCCTTCCAGCCTGTGAGGATCTTGTCGGCATATGGGAAGCTCGCCGCTCCCGTGGCTGTGATCGTCCTGTTGCATGCCTCCGTGACGATCGCAGCGTCGAAGCCGAACTCCTTGAACCAGCGGCGCATAAACTCCTGCTCCGCGGTTCCGGCGTTCCGGCCCATGATGCCGAAGGCTTTCATGACAGCGGAGGTGTCTTTTGAGTATCTCGTGGAGTGCTCTCTCGCCTCGTCGCGGGTACGGATCCCGGCCTGATACCAGTTCAGCGCCACTTTTTCTATGTAACGGATGCTGGTGTGGCCGCCCTCAGCGCAGTATTCCGCCAGGTATTCCAGAAGCTCGCAGGACATGTGGAGAACGTCATAGAAATAGGCGAATTTCTCGCACTCGATGGCGCTGAACGTCTTTCCGAGGTACTGTTGGACCGCATAGAGGAGAGCAGAGAATTCTTCATCTGCCGACAGACGCTTCATGCGGTCGTAGCTGTTGCCGGCGTCCGGGATATCCGGGGTTCCGGATTGCTGCTTCGCCATGCCGCGGTCGCTGCTCTGCGGCTGTTTTCCGTTGTCCTCCATAGTCTCTTCCGGCATTCTTCCATCCACATCAGTATCCCCGTAATTTCTCCGTGATTCCGGTGCCATGTATCCGGTGTCTGTCATATTTTCTCTCGTAACCGCAGATTCACTCACCACCGTTTCCTCTTTCTCCGGTGCAAGCACACCGGCGCGCTCCCAGTATGCCAGGGCACGGCGGACATCTGCCTCTGTGTGGTTCAAAGCGTCCGCGATATCCGGGATCTCCACGCTTTCTCCGGCGTGGCGCAGAAGATATAAGTACACCTTTACATATTCTCCGCTGGCTGTCCCCATGTATTCGTCAATAAATGTATTGGAAACGGCGGTCACTGCCGCATTTATGTTGTTTTTGTAGCCTAAACCCATTCTTTTTTCACCCTTTATGTTCACGTTCCATTTCAAATCTGCCTGATATATCCGCCTTCTGCCCTATCGGTCGTTCTCTCCATCGGCCACTTACGTCTCACATTTTCAGTTTTCCGGGCAGCACCGCACTTTCCGGCACACTCGTTATCTCTTCTCATCTTGAAATATCATAACATACCCCCACAAAAAATGAAATAGCCGGAATTATCCACTGCGCTGATTGTGGATAATGTGGATAACGTGGATAAATGCGTTACATAATTATCAATGAAACTCGAAAAATTCCCGTTTTTCCTTATTTTTCCCTACTTTCCGGCATTTTCAAATTTACAGTTATGTAAATCAAAAAATCCACAGGGTATTCAACAGGATTCTGTTGAAAACTCTGTGGATAATGTGGATAACTTACTGTCCAAGGAGCTTTTCGCCCACTTTTACAATATCTCCGGCCCCCATAGTTATCAACAGGTCGCCGTTGACACAATTTTCAAGAAGAAATGTCTCGATCGCATCGAAACTCGGGAAATAGTGGGTATCCGTCCCCAGCGCAGCGATCTTTTCCGCCAATGTCTCAGAGCTGATTCCCAGATTGTCCGTCTCCCGGGCTGCATAGATGTCCGCGAGAACAACATGGTCCGCTGTGGATAACGCCTTCGCAAAGTCCTCCATCAGCGCCTTGGTTCTCGTATATGTATGCGGCTGGAAGACGCACCAGATCTCACGGTGTGGGTAATTTTTCGCCGCTGCCAGAGTTGCCGCGATCTCCTGCGGATGATGCGCGTAGTCATCAATGACGGTCACACCGCCGATCATGCCTTTTTTCTCGAATCTGCGGTGTGTGCCCGTAAATTTTAAGAGTCCGTTCCTGACCCCCTCGCCGCGGATTCCCAGCTCATGAGCCGCCGCGATGGCCGCCAGGGAATTGTATACATTGTGAATTCCCGGAACGCCCAGAGTAATTGTATCAATTGCTTTTCCGTCTTCTAAGAGAGTGTATGTCGCGCAGGCATTCTCGTTGAATGTCACATCCGAGGCGCTGTAGTGGCTCTTTGCCGGATCACTTCCGACGGTGATCACCTTGATCGGAAGTCCGTCACAGATCTCCTTATAGTCGTGGATATCGCTGTTGATGATCAGGATGCCGTTTTCCGGAAGAAGCTCCGCAAATTTGCGGAAAGAATGGCGGATATCTTCGATGTCTTTGAAGAAATCGAGGTGATCTGCTTCTATATTTAATATGATCTCCATGTTCGGGAAGAAGGACAGGAAGCTGTTTGTATACTCACAGGCCTCTGTCACGAAGAGCTCCGGACCGCCGACACGGATGTTGCCGCCGATAGAGTCCAGCATTCCGCCGACAGAGATCGTCGGGTTCTTCTTCTCGTCCATAAGGATCTCCGTCAGCATGGAGGTCGTCGTTGTCTTTCCGTGGGTACCGGATATGGCGATGGATTTCTCATAGTTTTTCATGAGCTGTCCGAGAAGCTCTGCTCTGGAAAGGATCGGCAGATTCTTCGCCGCTGCCGCCGCGTACTCCGGGTTATCCGGGTGGACTGCCGCTGTATATACAACAGCGTCGATATCGTCAGTAATGTTCTCCGCCCGCTGCCCGTAGACGACCTTTGCGCCGTGGGCGGTGAGCTTATCGGTGAGCTCGGATTCATGGGCATCGGAGCCGCTTACTGTGAATCCTCTCTCCAGCAGGATCTCAGCCAGTCCGCTCATGCTGATTCCGCCGATTCCGATAAAGTGAATGTGTTCTGGTTTATTAAAATCGATATGATACATCGTTGTCTCCTTTCGGATGTTTGATCTCTATTTTAAATGTTTTACACTGTATACATTTAAGCACGTATAAAATATGTGTTTAAATATACACAGTCTTTTACACATGATATCACAAAAATTAAAGAAAATCTATCCTCGAGGAAAAATTAACATGAGGCGAAATTCACGCAGATCTTTTCTTTTCTGTGCAGCACTTTCTATATAAAAGGGGCGTGTGAAAAAATGAGAAATCATTTGGCCCTTCTTTTTTATAGGCTATGTTTTTTCACAGCCCCTCGCGCGGTCACTTGCGACAATCTACATCTTCGCGCGAGTGCGCATCTTTGGCACGTTAGTGCCTTTTTATGGAACAGGGAATTTCTCGAAATTTCCTGTTCCATAAAAAATCCCGCATCTACTGGATTTTTCATCCAACAGATACGGGATCACTAATTTTACGCTGCAGCTTTTCCAAAAATCACATGCTGATACCGGATCAGAACGGATAACAGGATCTGTCCGAGAATACCGATAGCCAGGATCTCTCCGATTCCGACTGTGATCGTGGAAAACCAGATCATGTCCTCAGAACCGTATGCGAAGCGGAGCACCCACGGAACAATGATCATGTTCGCGAGGATCGGCGGAACAGATACCAGGTAACGGTTTTTCCGGAGCAGGTAAGAACCTACCGCACCGATCAGAGTCGCAATACTTCCAAAGATCACATCGAGAGCCGCCGCGCCGCCAAGGAAGTTGGCCAGCAGGCATCCGATAAAGAGTCCCGGAATTGCCGCCGGGGTAAAGTACGGAAGTACGCAGAGAAGCTCAGAGATCCGAAACTGGATCGGTCCAAAGCTGATCGGCAGGAACACCATCGTCAGCACCACATAGATCGCCGCGATAGCCGCCCCGTATACAAGTGTCAGTACCGGGCTGTTTGTTGCGTTGTTTTTCATATTCAGTTTCTCCTTTAGTTTTGTTTTAGGTGTGGAAGGTCTCGAACACACCGGTCATTGCTACAAATTTCCTTATAAATAAAGGCTTTTTGCGACCTTGGGGATTCACTGTTTGCTAAAGTAAAATGCCTGTTACACAATTTTTACACAGTTTCTGTTTTTATTGCCTCATTTTCCGTGAACTTTCTGAGTCAGCACACATTTGACCATGCAACCAAGATTCCCTTTAAGCCCATAGATTATACCATCTTTCAACAGCAATCGCAATACTTTTAGCAACTTATGCTTCCTTTTCAAAAATCTGTTCCATTTTCTCCATCTCCTTTACTTTCGTATCTGGTAACACATGCGAATATAAATCAGCAGTCATTGAAAATGTTGCGTGTCCCAAAATACACTGCATGCTCTTAAGTTCAATTCCACACTCTAAGCCGCGTGTAGCAAACGTATGCCGTAATGTGTGAAATGTAAATACTGGAATATCAATTCCCTCTTCCTGCATATTTTTCATGCATCGTTTTAAATCAGCAGTTACTCTATCACGAGTTACTGGTCTTCCTTCATTCGTCGTAAATACGAGATCTTCTAGCCCTTCCAATGGTTTCCACAACGCTCCAGCTAACTTTTTTGTCTCTTCCTGTTTTTCTCTTTGGCGTATTAGCATATCACAACATACTCCCAGCATCGGAATTGTTCTTCTCGATGTCTTTGTCTTAGGTGTATCCCTGTAATGACCATGACTTTTTATGTATTTGATGGTTCCTGTTACATGAACTTCCCTCTTTTCAAAGTCTATGTCTGCCCATGTCAGGCCTCTGACTTCTCCGTTCCTCATTCCAGTACACAAGGCCAACTGATATAATTCATAGAAGGGACTATGCTCTTTCGCATATTCTAAAAATGCCTTCTGCTGTTCCATACTTAATACCACTTTTTCTTTTCTCTCCTTTCCATTAGACAGCGTAGATAATGCCACTACATTCTCTTTTAACATTCCCAATTTTACGGCTTGCTTAAACATCCCGGATAAAATCGCAGCTACAATTTTAATAGTCCCCTTAGCAAGACCTTTGTTCGACATCACGTTGTAAATTTTTTCTATATGCTCTATACGAACACTGGTCAACCGTTTTTTTCCTATTATCGGTTTGATCTGACCATTATAATTATTCGTATAATTTTCTATCGTTCCTGCCTTTACTCTGGGTTTTTTGTACTTTTCAATCCATTCATCAAACCATCCCTGCACTGTGATTTTGCTTGGCGTTCTATACATTCCATGTGTTACTTCATAACGTAGATCTTCCAGTTTTTTCTCTACGACCTTTAAATTCGGATCATAGATTGCAGGATATGTCTCCCCTTCATACTGGAACCTTCCCATATACAATCCGTCTTTTCTTTGAACTATGCCTTTGGGCAACTTTTTTCCTTTCTGATCGTATGCCATAAAACACGCCGAGCGGGTCTCTCTTTTGAAACCCGCTCTTCTTCCTCCTTACTTTGAATTTTCTTCCACCCACAAATCAAACTTATCGATGTTGATCAACAGGCGAGAGCCTATCTTAACTCTCACCTCTGCATCCCGTGCTAAACGCAATGCAGTATTTCTTCCAATTCCGCCTGCATATTCTTGAAACTCTGGGATCGATAATAACCTCTTAGTAGACATGACAATTTCCTCCTTCATTTTTCCACGTAACTCCTCTGATTGCAGACATTGCATTTTTCCCTGTTTCATGATATCGTCTCTTTACACAGCTCTGTTCATTCGCACAAATCCACTGGATCAATGTATTCTGAGGCAACGGGTCAAACCCATAGTTGGCACAAAATTTCCGATAGCCCTCATACACTTCCGAAGTGTATATGTAATCTTTGTCATTTCCAGTTATCGCTAAACAGCTTTCCATAAATTGTTGAGCCGTTCCGCTACCGTCAAACATGCAATATCTCCAGTTTTCCTTCAGTCTGTCAGCCACACAACAAGGAGAAAACATAAAGTTATTTCGGATTAGTTTTGATACTCTTTTTAAGCACAGTGAAATAATTTGTTCTTTCTCCCGAATGAGCTCAGATATTAGATTCAAATCTGCCTGTTTTCTTGTCACACTATATAAGAATGGAACAATTACCATGCGATCCCAAAAAGAATCATCATCCTCTTCTTTTGCTACAACTACAGGAAAATTGCTCGCAAAAAGGAATTTCATATTACTGTGGATCTGTGTATAGTCTCTAAATTTTCCTTCGATGGTTACTTTATCCCCACCAGTAATGCACTTGATTTCAGAGACCGTTTCTCTGGGAATTTTGCCATTGGGAAGATCCATACAGAGATTCAGAATTTTTCCTTCTATGTCTGCAAGTCCAAATCTTCCTCCTAACTGATTTATCGATCTAGTTATCGTTAGATCTTCTCCCAATAGTTTAATCAACAGTTTTCCTATCGTACTCTTCCCGCTGTTTGGCGCATTTCCCATCACGAAAAAGCATTTTCCGTAATTTAGCGCGGTAAGCATATATCCCATCGCTTCCATTATTCTTTCTTTTGTTTCGCCGTCTCCGTCGCTTGAAGTCTCCAGGAACTTTCGGAATGTTGGTGCATCTCGATCTTCTGTCCAATTGGTTTGAAGTTCGTAGAAAGTCAGATACTCCGATGAATGCTTATGCAGTTTAAGGGTCCGTAAATCCAGTACTCCATTTCGAAAAACGACATAATACTGCCCTTCAGCAATGCGTTCCTCACAATTCTCCGGTATTCTGGTTTTATCTGATTGCATAAACTTTAGCAAGTGTCTGAACAGATCTGTTGTTGTACATCCGAACGCATCATACCTGACCCGTTCTCTGACCATACTCATCAGTTCTTCTGGGGTATGGATGATCTGATAAGTGCGATCATTGTAAAAGTACACCCGGTTCTCGTACACAATAATGTGCACTTTGGCTATGATTTCACGCTCTCTGTCTAACAGATTTTTCTTATCATCTGCTTTGCCAGCACACCTTATTGAACTTTGAAATCTTTCGCTGCTTAAGTTCTGCTGGTCTGTATTATTCACATTAACTTTTTCGCCCAGCTTCACTGGATTTCTTTTTTCAAACTCTCCCCTTTTCTTCCGTATATCTTCCACGAGTTCTCCTGCCTTAATTGATCCAATTTCCTCCGAATCTGAGACTTTCACTCTCTTTTTCTCATATACTGGCCAATTCGAAAGTCCCCATTCCTGCAACCTAGTTTTCTCTTCCGTAGATACCAGAGAGTGCATGTTGCACTCTCCCGTATCTGTTTCCACAGGATTCTTACCACGGCATCTCGGAACATATATATTCTTGATCGTTGGTTTCTCCCTGCGTATTGACGGTTTCCTTCCTTCCATCTTTCATTCCCTCCATCCAAGCATCACGCACTATTGCGTATAAATCAGAAGCACCATTAATCATCTTATCCTCGCAAACGTACTTGATTTCTTCCTTATTTGGGTTGTAACTGAACGCTACTGCAAATTCTTCATTCTCAACAATTCCAAAGATTGAAAAAGTCTCCTCCTGTTCCTTATTAGGAAAGAATACATGCTGCTTGTATTCGATGTTGTCACCTAATTCTAATGCTGCTTTTTTCATGTTTTTCAAGCAAATACGCATACCTGTCGGAATAGTAATCGGCTTACCATCTTCAATCTGCCACTCATAACGTGCACCCTCATACTCCACAACTATCGCTGCGTTTATAATTCGCTCGATCTCATTATCACCCAACTTGGCTGCGGTCCCTTTTTCGTTAATAGAAATGTAATCTGCCTGTTTTTTCGGATTTATAGATTTCCTCACTGTCTCTTCAAAGTAAGTTGCTTTTTCCTCTGTAGTCATATTTCCTCCTCTGATAGCTGCTGATCATGCTATCATTTATTATATTTAGCTCTTTGCTTACACCAAACCACTCGCAAGATCAGCATTGGAATGTTTGTTGCTCGCTCCGATCTATGCTTAAACTATAGCAGATATCATTTCCCTTTTAGGGGTCAACATTTTTTTGAGAATATTCCACTACCATCGTCACTGTACTCTTAATCTTCCCCGCCTCTGCATTCATTCCTACAAATAAGGTAAGTCCATGTTATACTTGGTTTTTATGTATAACATGGACTTACCTTATTTCTCATAAACAAACTGCTCAAAAATCTGTACAATCAGTTTCTATTTTTATATTCAATCTTTATCTTCTGCTTTACTGTCGTTTTTAATATTTCTTAAAAGCTCTGCCAGGTCAAGCTCACCGAAATCAAAAGTTTCCATATGCTTTAAATTGTCTTTTTTCTTCGTTCTTTTTGAACTAACCATTTTCCTTATTTCTTTTTTAGAATATCCATATATAGCTCCTTGCGTCCCTCCTATGCCATAAGTATAAATGTTCAACAGCTCTTCTGTTAATCTTTCAATCATTGACTCTTGATAATCCCTGTCTGCTCTATCAAAAATTTTACGATACTCTTCTCTATAATAATTTCCTAATTTTTTTATTTCATTGACAATTTTTGAACGTTTTCCGTACTTTACCATGAGATCTAAAATTTTTCCATAGAGACTGAGTACTTTCTCTAAATCATCTTCTGTATAATCTTCCTCCCGATAATTTTTTCTTTTAAAAAATATATATACTGATAATGCCTCTCCCAACTCTGCATACTTTATATTATAATTTCGAATTGTATTTTCTACCCATTTTACGTTATATACAGTATACATATCGTCGGGTTTGTCTTCTTTTTTATCCTCTCTGTATTTACTTGTATAGTGCAATTTTTGAAATTGCTTCACAATATTTTGATATATTTTCTTATAATCATCCTCTCCTGTCTTTCCTAACATTTTCGTATACACTCTCGCCACATCTTTAAGAGAGTAGCTGTCCTTTGGCAATCCATAGTCATAGTTTACAATATCTTTAAAAAGCGAAAAATCTGGAATTAAATCAGCATAGAAATATTGTATAAAACGACCACGTCCATACAAATAAAGATTCACATATATATTATCTCTATCAAACATGTATGAAGCTTGTTTGTTTCGTTTAATTTTCTCATAACTTGTTTTTTCAATTTTAAATGCTTTCCTTATTCTATCGATCACATCTTTTAATGGGAATTCTGAGTCCAATAAGATTTCTAATATCTGGCTATAACAATCCATCATGTATTTCCACTTTACATCCTGTTTTTCCAAAAATTCCTCTATATTGTTTCCGTCATCTACAATATTTTCCCATTCATACTGTCCATACTCAATATCCGCATCTGACTTACTTATTTTATCAGAATTATTTTCTAACTCTTCCCATTTTATTTTGCACATCCTTTCTCCAACGTCTCTTTGTAGTTCAAAAATAACATTCAACTCTTTATACAATTCTTTTCGTCCTATACCTTTGGCAAAAAGCATTGTAAGTGTTATATCATTCTGTATCAAGTTTAGGAACATCTTGTCCCCTTCCAAATTACATTCTGGTGCGCACAGTGCACGATAAAAATCACGATAAAATCTTACCTGATTCTGCATCCTGCTTTTTCGCTCCAAACTACTGAATTTATTTTCTTCCTCTTCTTCTAACCCCAGTAGTTTTATTACATGTGTTTGTCTACTATTGTCTACCATTGTCGCCCCAGTTTTTTCCTCTTTTCTTTTTTTCATCTTAACCCTCCAATAATACTATGTGTCAATGTGTCAAGCATGCCTATAATCATAACTACTAAATTTTACAAATAAAAATTAAGCCTCCACTACAGCTTAGAAATAAACTATAGACTTAAAATATCACTGACACATTGGCACATTAACATAATACATCGCTGCATCAAATCAATAGAAGCAGTTGACAATCGTCCCCTGCTTCCGATTTTAATCCTATTCTCTTTTTTGATTATTAATATACTTTCTTGCATGTTCCAACATTATCTCTGCTGTTTCAATTTGCTTTTCAGTCCCTATCTTCGAAGCAATATAGAACGGATCATAGTCACTTGCATGTCTAATTTCTTCTGATTGAACAATCTGACGCCCCAATGATCTTGGAAAAATTTCCTTCGCCACAAAATTCTTATTAAAATATGCCAACGTATCCTTATGGCGTTTGAATGCAACCCCATGAACCGAAAGAACTGCATCAATTGTATGATAAATAGAATAATATGCTCTATTATTTGCTCCGCGATATTTGCCGCATTCCATCAATATCTTAGCCGTTTCAAGATCTTCTTCTGCAATCTGCAGGCGATGAGCAACCAGGTCCCACCGATCCCCAATATCAAATTCATCAGGCTGCTTCATATAAGGAAATTCCCTCCGTTTTTACATTTTTATAGAATGGATAAGCTTCACTCCATCGAAGGAAACTCTTTTTATTTTTCACAATCGGCATCATCCAGATATCATGTTCTACATTATACTCGAATCCAAGCTCTGATAAAGCATCTGAGAAGGTATCCAGTTCTGTTTCATCCAGATCCACCAACAGCATAATATCCACGTCAGAATCTTTTGTATAATCGCCACGGGCATACGAACCATATAAGATTACTTGTTTTAAGTGGTTCCCGTAAATTTTCTTCACCGCAGTTACATATTCTGTTATCAAATTCTGCATTTCTGTTGCCATCTTATTTCCTCCTCTCTACCTACATCTATTATATCCACTTGAAAACCGGTAAGCAATATTTTTATATACTGGATACGCGAAAATCTGGTAGAGGCAAACAAGCTTCCACCAGATTTTCTTTTCCAGATCAGCTAGGCTATGATTAAACGATCCTCTTTTCTCTGATACAGATACACCTGATTAGAAAGAACATCCTCTTTTAATAGTTCAGTGTGATTTACATGATGAACTGTTTCGCGCATATAATCAATAGAAATTGTTCCATCATATGGATGCACCAGAAGTTCGTGTACAGAACAGGGAAAAATGATCAGATCGCTGTTTGATTTATCAGCAATTTCTTTGAGAATATTCGGTCGCAGAAGTTCATAAGCCCCAAACTGAGCTTGATTATTTGTCAAAATATATAACTTTACAGTGGGAACAGAGTCGGAAATCCCTGAAAATTCAGGCATATCTTTAAATAAATAGTCGAAAAGATCACAGAACACGTAATCATTATTCGCCTGCAGATTGGTAAGAGCAGCTTGATACAGTTCATCCGACGTTGCATTCCAGATTTTCAGCAATGAGTTGGTTATTTCTGTGAATACGCAGATATCCTGATTGGATTCGAGTGCCAGACGGAAGGTGATTGCCAGATCCAGAAATGGAACCCAGGGAATATCTTTTAAATGCTGCTCATTGGCGGCAGCATTGATCAATTTCATTTGAATATGGTTTTTTAATTCTGGATATCCTTGCTGCAGCATTTTTGTGATATCAGGAAAATCCTCCTGCATTTCTAATTGCTGCAAGAATCTCGTTTTCACTTTGAGGCACCAGGGTCCAAGCATATTTTCATTGCCCTCTGTTTTATATTCTTCATAAAGATCACTTATCATAACGATGGGCGACAACTTATTTCCTGGCTCTGAAAGTGCAAGTCCGACACGATTTTCTACGTTATTGTTAGGAATTTCTACGATTTCTCCCCGGTATCCCATGTTTTCGGAAACCTGATTTAAAATCATTTCTGCAAATTCTCTTAATGTTTTCATGCTTATTCCTCCGTGTATTTTATGATTGATTTAGTGGTTTTTTATAAAAGAAGACTGCCAGGGCGGTAAGTAGTTCCACCCTGGCAATTCTTTTAATCTACGATTTCTAATGCGTTTTCAGTCCGATCATAGCGATAAATGTGAGGAGATAACTGCTCCGATGCTGTTAAATAACCAAGATTGATTCTCATCAAAAGTAATTTTAAGTCTTCATAGGACATATCCGGTGTCTCTGGCAGAGCCATCACTTCGTAAATTGATGATGGAAACACAATCAGATTGGTACCCAGCTGGTCTGACAGGTTCTTAAACGGTTCTGAATCAAGAAGGACGGATGCCCCGTCTGTTTCCAAACGGTTCTGCATGGCATATACAGGCAGGTTTATATAATTGCCGCCTGGAATATGTTCCTGGTCAAAGCCTGTCAAATTCAGCATAAGATTTTCCAATGTCTCAACCTTGTAAGGAAATTTTGCTTTCATATTGGTAAGTGCCTGTTTGTGAAGTGTTTCCAAGGAAATTTTCATCTGGTTCATCATCTGATTTGTGATTTCAATTCGGTATATGTAATTTCTGATGTGAAATTCCAGGCTGTATACAACTGCCAGATCAAGATATCGGGTATTCGGTATCATCTGCAGGTGCTTTAAGTTCCCTGTCCGGTTGATGAGTTTACAGAAGACCTTCGAACGTACCTGTTCCCAGTTTGTAAGATCTCCAAAAACTGAATCAAAATGTGAGATCTCCGCTGAATTGACATCCACCAGAATCATTTTACCGATGCTATCACGAAGATCTGTTTCATGGTCGAGAAGACTATAAAACTCATCCAGATATACACCCCGATGGACTCTATTTCCACGAATTAAAGCTTTTGTCCCTTGATAGATCAGTTCATTATTTGAGATAATTGTTGAAGCATTGAGTGCAGAAACACTCCCAAGCATTGATTTTGCGACACGTTTGATGATCTTCATGAAATCTTCTTTTGAAATTCTAATCTCCACGATTTTTTCCTCCTGTTTTACTTATATTCCTGATCCATGACTTTTCTGGCTGTGTATATTCCATCCATAAATCCAGTTGCGTAAATTGCCATTTCTTTTTCTGCGTTGTTTTCCAGAACCACTCTTACATATTCTTCGAATATCTGTTTCTCCGCATCATCCATTTTTTCGATCAGTTTTTCTCTTTTTTGACCTTCCCTTTGATAAAAATCCTTTTTCTCCCGCCATTCTGCAAGAAGAATCTGCTCGATTCGTTTTAACGCAGCTTCTTTAAATAATGTAGAAACTCCATCGCTTGGTATCATATAAATCTCCTTTCTAAGCCACCGATCTTGATTTTCTAAGTCCTGCCATGGCATCCCGGTACTGTTCTTCTGTCATCTGATCGATGGTGTACAAACCGTAACGCTTTAATACCGTTTGCCAGGATACTCCGGTACGGTCCAGCTCTCTTTGTAATTCATCCATGCGCTCCTGCAAGGCTTTTGCTGCTAGTTGATGCTTCACATCGGTTGAAGCATCGTTTGAATTTCTGGATCTGGCAGGTTTCACTTCTGCTTTCTTTCCGGTACAGTAGGAGTAGACAAGTTTTCCCTGCTGATTTTGAATCTGAAGGTCTGTGATTTCTCGCTTTTCGTTATAACCGATGGAAAGAACCTGAAACCGATCTTTCGTTATCCATTTCTCTTTAATCTTCTGAAGTGCGACCAGTTCTCTCGGTATCCAGATAAACGGAGCAGAGTAAAGCTCCCTTCCAATTCCCCAATTCACACATGCTCTCTTGAAGCTGTCAGAAGCCTGCCCCTTTTCTTTTTCTGTATAGCTTTCCGTCCCGACATCCTGCTTTCCGATCCATTGGTCTTTTTCCTGATCCCATATCTCAACGGTGCAGTAAAGATTTCCTTCGATCATCTGATGGCTGCGTTTCCAGCCAAACGGAGTAAATGTTTCATCAAGGATTTTCTGATCGACCCTTGCATCTTTGTATAATACGAGGGACACCCCGTATTCTGATGCACTTGCGATTCTGCATTCAATTTCATCTGCATGGAGCAGACGGATTTCTTTACATCCCATATAGATTCTCCTTCCCTTATGTAGCTGGACTCACGACAAAACGCCGGGACGATATGCTTTTTGTATATTTCCGGTAAATTTCTGGTTCGGCATTTTTAAGAGCTTTGCTGTCCAGACGTTCACTGTTTACAGATTGCCAGCGTACCCGGAAATTCTCACTTTTTGCAGCCGCGTGATCGCCCATATAGAGTTTGATCTCCTGATCAATCCTTTCCTGTTCCAACGTGAGAGTTTTCATCTGTTCCAAGATCTCTGCTCTGCGGTATAATCTGGATTCGAAAGAATCAAGCGGAAGAGCTTCTTCCGTAGCGGAGGTTGGAAATCGTTTTGAAATAAGCGCAGTATCTCCGTCTGATCCATTCGGTTTTGGAGCAATCCCCGTAAGAATATGATTCTTCCAGAAGTTCTCCTCCACCGTAATCAAATCCCGGATTATCTCATCATCCCAGCTGATTTTGGCATACTTAAATTCCTGCCCTAAAATAACGACAGCAATGTACCAACTCTTTTTTCCGGTTACAGCCATATAGTGGCAGCACTGGATAATGTAGTGAGCGGGGATTTTGCCATCTTTCCATTTGTCTGCATTGTAGGCATTGGCAGTTTTGCATTCCAATCCGGCATCTTCGCCAACAATTAACCGATCCACATCTGCAATCATGAAGGGATGTTCCTCGGAACGGTACATAAAATTTGAGCGCCGTACCTTCTTTCCTGTTTCTTCCATGAAACGCTTGGCGACATATTCTTCCAGATCCCTGCCCTGCCGCATGGATTCATTATCATGGTCCTGTACTTCTTCTGTGGTCTTATCACAAAAGACCTGCAGGGGACTGGAATAAGGATTTAACCCGCATACAGCTCCGGCATCTGATCCGCCAAGTCCGCTTTTTCTTAAACGCAGCCAATCGTCCCTTGTTACGTTCTGTAATGACAATTTTGTTTCTACCATATGTATTACTCCTCAATTTTTGTGATCTTTGGTGTTATGCAACTGGATTATTTTCTGGAAATACTTCCAGATCTCCATACTCTTTAAAACTGTAAAAAGTTTCTTCACCCATAATGATATGGTCTATGACAGGAAGATTTAAAATTTGTCCTGCAGATGTCAGCCGCTTTGTGAACAGCCGATCTTCCTTGCTTGGCGTAGGATCTCCTGTCGGATGATTGTGAAAACAGATGATGTATGATGCATTATTCAGCAATGCATGTTTGAAAATATTTTTGATATCGACATTACAGGAATCTACACCTCCCACCGCTACAATTTCCAGTGCCAGAGGTTCTAGTCTTGTATTAACGCTCATGACCACCATCATTTCCCGGTCAGACTGCGCAAATATCGGACGCACCATTGAGACTGCATCCACTGCGGATGTGAAGCGTCTTGTTCCATAGAGTACTTTTCCTTCCCTTACCATCTGCAGCTTTACAATTCCGATCCATTTCCGGGGAATTGGTCGTTTCATCATGTCCTCAAGGACTCTTTTCTGGTATTTCTCGCTCATTTGATTTCCTCCGTTTTGGCTAAATAAATATAAGGAAGGATCGCATAAATTACGTCCTGCCCTATATCAATAAGAAATTTTCATTTATTTTAGAACCCTAGGCTGCCATTAAGCTCTCTTTAAAAGTTCACACGCCCGGTCGAGCATGGCATTGCCCTCTACCGTTCGGGCAAATAAATTTTCCTTATAATTTGCTGTCGTTCGAAGAGGTTTTGCATGTGTCGCAAAATCAGATACCGCATTGATAAATCGATATCCGTTCTTTCCGACGTCCTGCAGATCTGGTGCATCATAATACCGTGCCATCACATCCGCTTTCATGCGAAGAATATTTTTTGTCTGCTGTGGTGTTGGCTTCTCATAGAGAGGGAACAGCGCGTCGATATATTCCCGCACCTGGCGATCAGATAACCGGATCTGATTCATCCGCTCAATCGTCTTTCCAAGTTCCGCCATATACTTTTCAGCATAGAGCAGAGAATCCCTGGCATCCATGATCTTTCCTTTCATGTCTCCGGTATGGTTAGTGGACCATACACGTTTGGCTGTGTTCAATGCAAGATTCAGCGTGTTCTGGCATACAACACGGATCGGTGTCATCGCTGCTTTAATTGCTCCTGTTCCATCGTGGGAGTTCATAAATACGAGATAAGGTTCTATCTCATCTCCGCTGATGATGTATCTCTGCGGCAACTTTGCAAGTATCCAGGTCCGGCGACCGTTCTGCAACGATCCGGCAGTTTCATAAGAAACGCCCTCGCCTAACAGTTGATCTGTAAAAGCGAAGGCGTCCGTGTTCTGCACGACCTTGTAACGATCTGTCACCACTCCCAGAAGTTGATGATCTGTATTTCGGATATTAGCTTTAAAGCCTGGAATTAAATTTCCGTCATCGGTCATGATGGATTTCTGAATGACTTTCCAATCAAGTCCAGCAGCCACAAGAGCTTCCTTTGAGTCTAAAGCAAACTCAACTCTGGTTCCAAGACCGTGCCACGGGGTTTTTCTGACATAAAACATAGATTCTATATTTGCTGACATGTCACATTCTCCTTTCGTATTTCCTACTTTTCTAATTTTCCTGCAAGCCAAATGATAAATTTTGCAGAAAGTCTCCCTGCCAGTCTCAAAATCTCCATTCCTGTTTTCATGTGCATCGTCTCCTTTTCATAATTTATTTCAAAAAAATAATGTATAATCGAAATTTCATCGTGTACCATAGATGTCAAACTTCAAAACACTTTTATAAACTGTATCAAACAGGTATAAACCAATTTTTCAAAGGAGAAATGATATCATGTTAGATAATACACCAGACATTTTGACCTTTAATGAGTGTCGTGAAGTTTTAAAAATTGGAAAGAACTCATTATTAGATTTGCTTCACAATAATTACATTGAAGGATTTCGAATTGGAAACCGCTGGAAGATTCCTAGAGATGCGTTGCTTGAGTATATTGAACATAGGTATTAAAAAATATAACAGCCATATGAAAGTCCATATGGCTGTTATATTCGAGATATATTAAAGTCCCCGGATTATTTCATCCCTCATTTTCTAGGTAAGATTTATACCAGACCTATAGCACTACAAATTCCAGTAAGCACCACTAGAACTATCAGCCATACAACAAATGTACGCGTAATATACGCCATTCCTGTACCTATTGTATTCCTAAACAAGATGCCACATACCTTAGCTGTGATAAAAATTGAAAGAATAAGCAAAATAATCATTAAACCTGTTGACATTGTTTTTCCTCCTTAAGGTTTGAAATTTATTTGTTAAAAACTAACGCTAAATTCTTCTTCATAGCTCGTCATTTTTTCAAATACATAATCATCTGATATAACGGACATATCCTTTAATCCCACGCTTGGATCAGCAACTTCAACTATCGGATAATCTAGTTGTTCCCATGAGTTCCATATAATCTTAATTGTTCCAAGATCTTCTGGGTTTTCTCTATCCGCAGATTCCAATTTTGCCAAATATTCAATTCCACCATTAGGAGTTCTGGATATTCTGATGCACTCCGTATAATATGCTGTTACCGCTGTTATGGTCTCATCTGCTGATGTAAAAACAACGTTTGGTGTATCGCCATAAGGACTATCTGGAAAATAAAAATCTGTAATTAGATACAATCCTGTTGTTTGGGAATACCATGATGTTCTATGGTCTGAACTCCATAAAAAGGATAAATCCACATCATCATCAATTATTGGTCCATCACTTGTTGCTACTGTTGATTCACTCGGTTGTGTCTCACTTTCGTTTCCTTCAAGTCCTGAACGATATGGGCGTTTTACAACTCCGCTTGTTGTTTCGCTTTCTTCAAGACTTGTACGATATGGACGTTCTACAGAGTCACTATTATTTTCATTTACATGTTCTTGACTCTCCTGTTCATACGACGCTTCAAGTGAGCCTTCTATACTTTTATTGTCTTCATTTTTGATTTCTTTAAATGCAACAACTCCAAACATAATAGAGATTATTATTGATATAATTATTGATACTGCTAATAAACCACCCTGTATTCCAACAGCAATTTTTGTCCGTTTTTTATAACTTTCTGATTGCCTTTCAATATTCTTATATCTTAAAAATGTTAAAACCCACGATACCGGCATACACAAGCAGTACGTTGCTAATAGAACTAGACCTGAATAATACCACTTCTCGCCTTCCATTTTTTCACTATTCGTTTGTGGACTTTTTGCAATCTGTCCTTTTCGTAATTTATCATACTGCTTGCGTCGTTCTATATTTGACAATACATAATATGCTTCATTAAGCTCTAAAACTTTTTTATTTGAAGTCTCTGTACCATCTTGATATTTCTTTATCAATGTTTGATATGAAATTTCAATGACCTCTGAGGACGCATTTTCCGAGACTTCCAAGATACCATAATAATTTTTCATCTCTGTTTTTTGAACTACTGTTTGTGTTTTTTCCTGTAACCTTATTTCTTTCTTGTTTGCTTCCTTTTTTCTCTGCTTTTCTTTTTGTTTCTCCCTTTTTAAACGCGCTTTTTCTTCCCTTTCCTGTTGGATTCTTTCTTCCTTTTCCCGCTCGGATTTTATTTTCTCATCCATCTTTATTCTTTCTGTAATGGCTGTTCTTTTAATCTCATCAAAACATTCCTGCAAAGAATTTTGTGCTTTTTCTTTATTTTTTTCGTCTATTTTCTGATTTACTCTCGCGCTCTCAATTAGCTCCCGTCTATTCTTTTCTGAAGTTTCAACATCTTCCTGATAGCCGCCTTCTATATCTTCAACAAGGCTATTATGATTTTCTATCTGAATAGCTTCTAAATATCCGCCTTGTTTCGCTTTTATTTCCTCCAAGTCTTTTTTCAAAGATTTTATTGATTGATTCCGATATTGCGTGGCCTCTTTAATCTCTTTTTGATATTGCCTTTCTACACTTGCAATTTCCGTATCCCAGGATTTAATACGTTTATCCTCGGTTTCTATTAGTCGTACATTTGCCCTATATTTCAATAATAATGGGCTTCCTGAAGTATCTACCGCTATAAAATCTTTAATATCCTCAGCGGTGAACGTTTGTATCTCCCTCATAATCTCCGTCCCTAGACGTGATACACACTTAGGGCAGATTCTTCCTCCCGGAACAGCTTTTCCACCAAGCATTCCCAATTTTCCGCCACAGGTCATGCATTTTTCTTCCATAATACTTCCTCCCTCGTGCATTCCTTGAGAATAATCCCTTTTATTAGTATATCACTATATATTCTAATGGGCAATTATTATTCTTATGGAATATTATTATTTCTCTCGACTCTCGGTAGAATATTATCTATACACATCAAAGGAGGACGTCACTTGAAAGACATTGATTATTACGAACTCGGAAAGCGTATACAACTCCGTCGCAAGGAGTTAGGTCTGTCTCAAGAAGCCGCAGCCGAAAAATGTGGCATATCGCCCTCTTTTTACAGTAACATTGAGCGTGGGATCAAAATCATGTCCCTTGAGACCTTCGTATCAATTTGCAAAGCCTTCTCTATTAGTGCCGATTATTTACTCAGCGAAGAACTCCCCACTATCGACGAAGTTATTTTAAACACTCTCCAAGAAGCAAAAAAATCCGGAACCATCCAATATGAAAAGTACTTACGTACGATTCAGGCTCTGGCTCTTGTCGCTGATCACTTATAATGCCCAGCTTTTCATGCTAAATGCTCTATCGGATACCAAAAAAGAGATCAGACAACCTAATGTCCGATCTCTTTTCATATTATACCGTATATAATTTACTACACATTTTTTACACAGTTACACGTGAATACCTATGAACACCACTAAACTTTTTTCAGTCCACATTTCTCAAAATTCTTCAAGCACAAACCTATATAAACGCCCTTAAACTGTTACATTTTTAATCCGATGTAAGTTTTGTTTTACGAGTGGAAGGTCACGAACACTCGATTCATTTTCGCACAGCAATGAGTCAGCCGGACATGCTCGCATGTACATCTGACGAATGCTGCGGAAGGCATATACTGCAAGTATATGACCTTACGCCGGGAATCGGCGAAAGCCCTTTAAGACCTTGGTTTTTGCGGGCTTAGCAACGTTTGAAAGTATATCACTGCCTTTCTAAGATTTCAAGTTAAAAATTCAATTTTTCCAGAAGATAAATGGGTACGGTCTCTATTTTTCCTTCCTGCCCCCCTAACGTATCACCTTTCAAATACAATAAACAATCAGCTTTTCCCGATTCCAATACTTTTTTTGCCGTATTTCCAATGTGTTTTCCAGTTTTCACTTCTATTGCATATCTCCGGGAGGACTTCAGACCTTGTACCACAAAATCTACTTCTCCACCCTTAAAAGTCGCAAATGCTGGCATTTCAAAGGCAATTTCTTCTGGAAAATCCTGCCGCTTCTTCAAATTAATATATACAAAGTTTTCACTCAGCATGCCTGCAATTTCTGTTTGTGCAGCCCCAACTCGCGCCATATAATAACTTGCTAATCCCAGATCCATAAAATAACATCTGCATCCTGGTTTAAAATTTAGAATGTCCATTTCTATAATTTTCCCACAAAATCCAATTACGCCGCAAAAACGTAACCAACTAATTGCCCGGTTGCAGACTGCCTTGCTAATATTGCTGGAATAGTCTCTTGTTACCAATTTTTGAAGTTCTTCACTGATACTATCTTCTTCAAGTCCCTTTTTTTCTCTGCCAAGTATCCTGCAAATTGAAAGAAAAATATCCGTAAATACCTGAGTGTCAAGAACATCTGTAAAATAACGAATTGATTCATTCATAAAGGTATCAATGATTCTAATCAATTCACTCCGTGCTCGCTCTATACTTTTTGAATTTAAGTATTCACGAACAACAGATGGATAACCACCAATTTGACAATATATATCATACCATGATTTTAATTCTGCCCCTGTCACTGAATCCAGTTTTTTTCCAAGCAGCTTATATTTTTCAAATAGATCCGTATCTGCTGCTTCCAGAAATTCTTCATATGATAAGGTATAGATTTGAATACTTGTAACATCCCCACTTGAATACCGAAATTCCGGTTCATAGATTCTTCCAAGATAGCTGCCTGTAACAATAAAGCGGCACCGAAACTGTCGTGTGAATTCACGAATTCGGTTATAAATTTCTGCTGACTCTTGAATTTCATCTATGATAATAACGGTGTCCTCTGTGTCTGAAAAATTTTCATCAAACAGACGAAATGCATCATGCAGCGGAGCTTGAGGGCGCGGTCCTTCTCCCGGCCGCCAATTGCATGCTTTTTGGTAGCAGGAAATGAACTGTTCTCCGCTCAGTTCAAATAAGTTTATATACACTTTATGACTAAAATTTTCATCTGCAAATTTGTTAATGATATACGTCTTTCCTACCTGCCTCGCACCATTAACCTCTAGTGTCGTATGACAATTGTCATTTTTCCATTTGAGTAATGTCTGGTAAACATGCCTTTTTATATCCATACGTTCACTTCCTATTTTGATTTTATTGGTTTTTTCCTTCTTCTTTCATATTTAGATACCATTTTTCTTCTTCCTCCCATAGCCAAACCACCTAACATTAAAACCGGAACATAGCACCATTTCATAATAGCTTCACATTCCGGTTTTCTTTTCTAAGTTTAAAAATTTTCCTGTTGTATCTAAAATACCATCGGAGATTCTACGGACCGCTTGGGGATTTTTAAGATTTGTAAAAATATAATACTCGATGTCCAACAGATCATGCTCTGCTGATCCCGCGAATATTACTTTAGCCACGTTTTTCCCTTGCTTTTTCTAATTTTTCCCTCACTTCGCTGATTGTACTTGTTCTGCCATCCTGTATATCTTTAAATCCTTCGCCAATCAGACGATAAAATTCCAATCTTTCTTTATTAGACAGTTCAACCGCTTTCTGCGCATTCGCCATTGCCATACAATCACTTCTTTTCATTTCTTAATATCAGAGTATCATAATTTTTAACATCTAACAATCCCTTTGAACCATATCCCCTCGATTTCTTTTGTACTCTATATCGTTCCTCCTGTTAAAATTATTATACCCTATCGAGTACCAATTGTAAATATTTTTTTCGAACGTATGTTCTTTTTTTGTAGGGCATATATCCCACTCTCTAAGTACTTCTTATCTTCTTATCAATACAATAAAATCCTCCACTTAGTCTCTCTAACAAGCGAAAGATTTTATTTTTAGCATATTACATAATTCCTCTTTTTCTGGCTTCTCGCTTAAGTTCTGTCCAACCATCTCTAAAATCTAACGATTTCAAACACTTTAATATTTCTTCATTGCTCAACTTACTTAGGTAATTTTCTCTTATCTCTTTCTTCTTTTCCTCAAGTTTCAGCTTTAATATTTCTTCTCTTTTATACTGTCCATAAGATTGTTTTCGCTGGCGAAGATCCACTTTAGTCTGACTCATGTCATTTCCCTTTGAGCGATTACAATGTTTACATAAGCACTGTAAATTTTGCGGTTGATTTCCTCCACCTCTGCTTTGCGGAAGAATATGATCAATATCGATATCACCTTTTCGAAACTTTTTATGGCAATGGACACATTCATACCAGCCATAATTAGATAAATTTGTGTTTAAACCTGTCTTCCGATAATTTGTCAATGAAGCATCTTCTTTATTTTTCTTTAGACCATCAAATAAACCCAATTTACTCTCCCTTTCCGTTTTTGACGATAGATTTATCTTTATAAAAGTCCCTCATCAAACTCTTTAGCCAATGCCCATCCAAGTGCTTCAGTCACTGCTGCCGCTGTCGCACCATTAATTACATTACCAATTCCTGGCCACCAACCAATTGCTATTTGAGAAATTGTTCGTCCCACTTGCGAGGCAAGTGCCGATCCCATCGCTGCTTTTGCTGAACTTTCCGTTAACGATTTTCCAAATACTTTACCAAGTGAAATAGTCATCGTTAATTGAATTGTTGCTAAAGGAACTGAATCACTTCCTGGAATTTGGGCTAATCCCCCTCCAACAGCTGCTGCTGATGCACTTGCCACATTTATAATTTTCTTGCAGTCTTTTTTTTGCTTTTCCGTCATAATATCCTCCCTAATCGTCTAATTTTAACGATTTATAGTTATTTTTGTCGTAATTATTATACTATAATCATAACTATTTTACAACGATAAATCCCACTATAATTATGACAATCACAAGCAACAAGGGAGTATTTCATCATGTTTGACGTTCTTCAGAGAATCACCGATTTGCGTTTAGCCAGAAACTGGTCTGAATATCAGTTATCAGTCCGTTCAGGTCTTCCGCAATCTACTATTTCTTCCTGGTACCGTAAAAAAATGCTGCCTACTATTCCATCTTTACAAAGAATTTGTGATGCTTTTGACTTGTCTCTTGCGCAATTTTTTGCTGTAGAGAACTGCACCGAGCTTACTGATGATCAGCTGTCCTTAATCAAACAGTGGGAGTTATTAACTGCTGAGCAAAAGCAGGCTATCTTAAATCTGATTCATTCTATTATCTTTCAATAATTTTGTTTTACTATCTTCATATATTCCCAATTGACATTTCCCTACTAATCTGCTATGCTAAACAGCGTTGGTTAGTTATGGCTAATTGAAGGGGGTTTTACTTTGACATATCTATGGATCAATCCGGTATCAGAGAGGATGATCTCGGCGGCGGCACTTGAAAAGCTGCTTAAGAAGCATGACCTGACGCGAGTGGTCTGTCGGGAAAGCTGGGGCGAGATCGTGCTTCGGAAGTATCGGGAGCTTTTGGAACATGCAGATGGAACTTTTGCGGACACGAGATGTCCGGCAGCGGTATCTCTGGTACATTCCCTGCAGCCGGGGATCAGGATCACGGATATTGAGCCGATCCTGATCCACTGCGCAAGAGAACTGGCAGAACGTCCGGATCTTGCGGACGGTGAAAAGATCATCACAACGCCATGCCGGATCTTAGCCGACATGGGAAATAAGTTGGAATTAAAAGACACACATTTCGTACCATGGAACCGCTTTCTCGCTACACTTGGCGAGCCAATGGAACCTGCGCCGGACGCAAGCCCGATCCCGCCTGGATTCTTTAAGGACCTGCCGTTTCCAGTGGTCAGTAAATCCGGCCGTCCGGCGATCGAATCCTATGTGACCGGCAATGACTGGAAAAACGCAAAACTGATTGAGCTTTTGTACTGTGTTCAGGGCTGCCACAGAGGAGATGGAGTGCAATGAATCAGAAATTTAAAAAATATTTCCCACCGCTCATCGGTATCCTGGCGGTCTTCGCCGTCTGGTATATCGTCTGCCGCGCGGGCATCTTAAGTTCCTATGTGCTCCCATCCCCGGGGCGGGTCTTCCAGAGCTTCTGCAAAATGCTGCAAAGCGGCGAACTCTTCCGTGACTTAAGGATCAGCTTCCTGCGCGTCGGAAAAGGCTTTGTAATCGCCTTTATCCTGGCATTTGCCTTCGGCATGCTGCGGGCGATGATTCCGGCCTCCGCAGGTTACTATGAATACCTGGTGCAGTTCTTCAAGAACGTACCGCCGCTCAGCATGATCCCGCTACTTATTTTATGGTGCGGAATCGGCGAAACTACAAAGACGGTCATCATCGTTCTGGCCTCCTTTTTCCCGATGTATTTAAACATCGTCAAGGGATTTACGGGCTGTGACCAGAAGCTTCTGGAGGTTGGAACCATGTTTGGCTACACAGAACGCCAAAAATTTTTCCGCATCATGCTGCCCTACGCCATGGCGGACATTCTCGTAGGAATGCGCATCGGTCTGGGCTACAGCTGGCGCGCTATCATCGGTGCGGAGATGGTCGCAGCGTCCACCGGTCTGGGGCACATGATCCTGTTTGCCCAGCAGATGTCCCGGACCGACAAGGTCATCGTCGGCATCTTCGCCATCGGCATCGCAGGTTATCTGACAGACCGGATCTTCGGTCTTCTCATCAGCATCTTTCTGAAAGGAGCCGGTGAAAATGGCTGGAATTAGATTAAAAGACATTCATAAAACATATCAGGTTGACGGCCGGATGTTTCCTGTCTTAAACGGCGTCGATCTCGAGATCCCGGAAGGAAAGATCACCGTGATCTTAGGTCAGAGCGGCTGCGGAAAAACGACTCTGCTGCGGCTCACCGGCGGTCTGGAATCCGCCGACAGCGGTGAGGTTCTCTGGGGCGGCGCCCACAAGACCGCCTTTGTGTTCCAGGAACCGCGGCTCATGCCATGGCTCAATGTCTGGAACAATATTATTTTCGGTTTGAAGAAAAATCAGGTCGATCAGGAGAAGATCCAGGACATCGTCTCCACGGTGAACCTGTCCGGCTTTGAAAAGGCATACCCGTCCCAGCTTTCCGGCGGCATGCAGCAGCGCGCGGCCATCGCCAGGGCACTGGCCTACGAGCCAACCTTTATCCTGATGGATGAACCATTTGCGGCTCTCGACTATTTCACGAGGGAACAGATGCAGAGGGAACTTCTCCGTGTTCAGCAGAAGGAACATTCCAGCATCATGTTCGTGACCCACAGCATCGACGAAGCGCTGATCCTCGGTGACCAGATCGTGATGATCGAAAAAGGGCTTGTGAAGCATGTTTATCCGGTGAAGGCGCCATCCGGGGAAAGAAATCTGCTGAATGAGGAGTTTATTGCACTCAAGAGGGATATCATTGAGAATCTGAATTTTATAAATTAAATATATTTTATGTGTAATTCAAGATATTCTGATTTTTATGATATTATTCTTACGCTATTTCCAGCAGATATTACATTCAAAGCATAAACATAATGTTATGAGCTGTCCCAAAAAAAATTTTAATAGCTGGTTTCCTTATTTAAGGGATTCCCATCATTTTATTAAGTTCGGATATCTGCCTATTAACTTAGGCGTATCATACACTTATTTTTTCAACTTACATGAGGAGGACAAAACAAAATGAAAAAACTGATCGCATTAGGACTCGCGGCATGCATGACATTTTCCCTTGCAGGCTGCTCCGGATCTGCAGGCAAAGAGACTGCGGCTGCTTCTGCTGCCGAGACAACCGCTGAGACTTCCGCTGAGGCTGAAACTTCTGCCGAGGCTACAGCTGACGCTGAGACATCCATCGATAAACTCACAGTTACCTATGTAACATCTCCGTTAAATGTACCGACCATCATCGAAAAGGACCAGGGAATCTTCGAAAAAGAGCTCGGCGTTCCGGTTGAGTACGCAGAGCTTACTTCCGGCGCTGACCAGACACAGGCTCTGGCTTCCGGCGACGTTCAGGTTCTCTACGCAGTAGGTGCAACATCCGTGATCCTGTCCGCTGCAAACGGTGCTGACATCAAGGTATTAAACATGTACAGCCGTTCCCCGAAGGCATTCTGCATGTACTCCAAGGATGAGACTCTGACAACTCCGGAGAGTTTAAAAGGCAAGACGATTGCAGGACCAACCGGTACCAACCTTCATGAACTCCTTGTCTCCTGCCTTGCTCAGGCAGGCATGACTCTTGACGATGTAAACTATGTAAACATGACCATCCCGGACGCAAAGGCAGGTCTTGATGGCGGCAGCGTTGACGTTGCCCTGCTCGCAGGCGCAACTGCTTACAACGCAGAACAGCAGGGCTACCACCTTGTTGCAGACGGCGAGGGCCTGATCAGCGCACTGATCGCAGTTGCAACGACCCAGAAGTTCTACGACGAGCATCCGGATGTCATTAAAAAATTAAACGCTGCACAGGAAGAGATCGCATCCTACATGGCTGATAACCAGGAGGCAACCATGGAGACTGTTGCCGCAGCACTTGACCTTGATGTTGACGCGGTAAAGGAAATGTACGGTTTCTATGACTTCTCCACAGAGATCACTGACGCCGACAAAGAAGGTTTCCAGAATACAGCCGATTTCATGTATGAGTCCGGCATGATTGAGAATGAGCTTGATGTAAATACACTGTTCATTCAGTAATTTCGATACTCAGAAACTTTTCGCACTGACATTTTTCGGTGGAGCAAAAGAGATCCAACGCATTCTATGCCTGGATCTCTTTTTTATTTCAAATTGCGTTTTGAGTTATTACATAATCATCTCTATTATTTATTGAGGCTGCAAGCAACCCTGTCAGCATATATCCGAAATCAATAAATTCTCTTTCTCACAGAAATACTTTCTATTCCTGCGATTTTACGGTATACTAATCCATGTGCGCATTCTGCCATGCCCGTCGGATACCCCAATTTTCCGAACCGTGGCACAGAATTTACGGATGCTGCACTGCAAAAGCCTGTCACGAAGCCCATTCTCAATGGTTTTTCACTTGTAATTTTATCTTTAGAAAGGACACGTACATGACAAATTCCCACCCCATCACAAGACTCCAGAAATTCCGCCTTCTGTCCCTGATCCCACTCTATTTCATGATCGTGGGACTGTTTTTACAGCCCATCACGGAAATCCTTCCGGGACTCTGGACATTGATCAAGGAGCCGGACTTCCTGATCACGGACTACTTCCTGGTCGGCGGCATCGGAACTTCCTTTATCAACGCCGGACTGCTGATGCTTTTATGTATCTGGACCATCTATTTCCTTGATATGGAGATGGACGGACATACGATCACATCCAGCTGCCTGATGTTCGGCTTCTCCCTGTTCGGAAAGAACCTCTTAAATATCTGGGCGATCCTGTTTGGTGTGTACCTCTACTCCCACTACCATAAAACACACCTGTCCCGTTACGTTTACATCGGTTTTTACGGCACCAGCCTGTCCCCGATCATCACGCAGATCATGTACATTTCGCATCTTCCTTATGCGATCCGCCTCATCACAAGTCTCGCGGTGGGACTCATGATCGGCTTCGTACTGCCACCGCTGTCCACGCATGTTCACTACGCCCACAAAGGTTACTCTCTCTACAATGTCGGATTTTCCGCCGGAATCATCGCCACCGTCGTGGTCTCCGTGCTGAAGTCCTTCGGCATCAGCACTGAGTCCCGCCTGATCTGGTCCGAGGGCAATAACCAGCTGCTGTTTGCGATCCTCTGCGGGCTGTTTGCCGCCATGATCATTGCGGCATTCCTCTTCGGCGGAAAGGAAGTCGGTGAATCCTACAGAAAGATCTTATCCTGCTCCGGAATCGGCGGAACCGATTATCTCCGGGATAACGGGGGCGCAGCAACGATCCTCAATATGGCAGTCAACGGTTTATTTGCAACGGTCTTTATTCTCGGCGTCGGCGGCGAGTTAAACGGACCGACTATCGGCGGAATCTTCACGATCGTAGGATTTTCCGCCACTGGAAAACATATCCGGAACATCGCCCCGATCATGTTTGGCGTCCTCTTCGCGAGCTTCACAAAACGCTGGACCATTAACTCCCCGTCACCGATGCTGGCGCTTTTATTCTCAACGACACTGGCGCCGATTGCGGGGGAATTCGGAGTTCTCATGGGACTTCTCGCCGGATTCCTGCACTCTTCCGTCGCCCTGAATGTCGGAATTGTGTATGGAGGCATGAATTTATATAATAATGGATTTGCAGGTGGAATTGTGGCGATTTTCATGGTTCCGGTGATCCATTCCATCCGCGACCGGAGAGCGCGGGCGAAGGGAGAGATTTCGCTGTAATGCATGCGGTATCTACCCTCTGCTTTTCAATACACTGCCCCAGTTAAAAAGACCATCTTTTGAGATTACTTCAGTGGATTTTTCATGATTATAAAATAATAGATTTCTACAGATTTTTAGGAGTTTTTAAGATATGGGCAATTCAAGTGTATCTAAAAAAGGAAATATGAATGATAAAAAAGAATATCCTACTGCCGCAAAGCTGCTTTCCTGGCTCCCAGCGCTCTTCGTCGCAGCCGCCATCTGCTGGTTCTCCGCCCAGCCGGCGGCGGAGTCCACGGAGATGAGCGACACCGTAAGCCGCTTAATTCTTTTACTCGGCACAAAGCTCGGCTTTTTCCACGGAAATCCGGCGCAGTACGCCGACCTCATCGAACTTATGAGCTTCCCCGTCCGAAAAGCCGCTCATATGACTGAATATCTGGTATTTTACTGCACCGTCCGTTTTGGACTGCACTTTACGTATCGGACCTCCAACGTGAAACGCCGTCTTCTCACCGCTCTCGCCATCGTCTTCCTCTACGCCTGCACCGACGAATTCCACCAGCTCTTCGTCCCTGGCCGTGCAGGGCGGTTTACGGACGTGCTGATCGACTGCTTTGGCGTCACAGTCGTGACACTGGTCTGCCTGATGAGACAGCAGTCCCGCAAACACTACCAGAACGCATAAACCGGCTCTCATTATGATTATGGTATTGTCCGCACAGGTATTGACCGATAATATCAGTACCTGCCGCTGACAGCTTCTTCCGAATGCATGACCGCAAAAATCCCTGAATACGCACATCACATTGATCTGCATACTCAGGGATTTTTTATTTTCATATTATGTACTTTTCTCGTCCACCTGTACTCTTACAGCATCGGCACCACCACATTCCCCCAGAACCAGCTCACCGGCATGACGAGCACCATCGCGGGGATCATATCGGCGACCGGGAAGTTGTGGATCTTTGCGATGCGGAAACCTGTGGCCAGAAGAAGAAAACCACCGCAGGCCTTGAAGTCCGCGATCATATCCGGTGTGGTAAGCGGAAAGATGAACTTCGCCGCAGCGAAGATCGCGAGAAAGATCACGCACTGCGGGATCGCAACAGCTGCGACCACCATTCCCAGGGTTCCTCCAAAGATCATCGCGGTAAAGAAGTCCAGAATGGACTTGGAGATCAGGATCGTGTGGTCACCGCTCATTCCGGAGTCCAGGGAACCATAGATTCCCGTTCCGCTGGCACAAAACAGCACGATGATCGTCACGAGCATCGTCATGTACTCTTCTCTGGACATGGACGCATTCTTATTCGGGAAGATCTTCCCCACCGGCTTCTCCATGCACGCCGCGCCGTGGTTGATGATCCCGCCGAGATTCACCGCCAGCCCAAACGCGGTCCCAATGATCACCGCAAAGATAACGGCGGGCATATTTTTCATAAGGCCGATGGAGCTCACGCCCATTCCCATGGAGCAGACGCCGAAGATCTTCGTGAGCTCTGAATTGATCCTTGTGGGCAGCTTATGCCCAAATAAAGCCCCGACCACACCACCGATGGCGACGGACAGGGCATTGATGATAATTCCTACTGGCATACATCCTTCTCCTTTTCAAAAAGGAACGTGCCTTGGCACATTCGTGCGTCTCGCGCGGTTGCTTGCGACAACCTACATCTTTGCGCAAGTAACACAAACAACTGCGGTGCAAAGGAGTCCCTGCACCGCAGAATTGACAGTTCGTTATTTAATTTTAGCACAAAGTACGGTACAACGCAAACACTTTACCTCGCAAAAGTGCATGTGAAGTGCATGTTCCCAATTACCATTTTGACAACATTCTTCTCATTTAAGTCGAACGACCGTGAAACTTGGCGCGTGATTCTGGTCAGCGAAGCTGACTTATTCCTATCAAAATCACTGCGCATCCTCGCGGAGCGTTTCCCAGCCGCTTCTTAGATCCCATGCACCGCGTCACACATGGACTTCACATACTCTTTCACATACGGAACCGCATCTTTTCCATACGTTCCGCAGAGCTTCACGATCGCGGAACCAACGATAGCGCCGTCGGAGAGACCTGCCATCTTCTTTGCCTGCTCCGGGGTGGAGATTCCGAAGCCAACCGCGCACGGGACATCTTTCGCCTTTTTCACAAGCTTCGCCATCGCGCCGATATCCGTTGTGATCTCGCTTCTCGTTCCGGTAACGCCAAGAGAGGATACGCAGTATACAAAGCCGGACGCCTCTTTCGCGATCATGCTGATTCTCTCATGGGAGGTCGGGGCAATGAGGGAGATCAGATCCATATCATACTTTTTGCATACCGAATCAAACTCTTCTTTCTCCTCATACGGCACATCCGGCAGGATCAGTCCGTCCATGCCAAGCTCAGACGCCTTCTTGATGAAGCGCTCAGTTCCGTAGGAGAAGACAACATTCGCATAGGTCATGAAAACCATCGGAATTTGTGTGTTTTTCCGGATTTTTTCAACCATTGCAAAAATTTTGTCGGTGGTCACGCCGCCGGACAGGGCGCGGATATTTGCCGCTTGGATCACCGGTCCCTCTGCCGTCGGATCGGAGAACGGGATACCAAGCTCGATGAGGTTTGCGCCTGCCTCCTCCATTGCGTATACAAGCTGCTCCGTGACCTCTAAGGACGGGTCACCGCAGGTGATAAACGGGATAAATGCCTTTCCATTTCCGCCTTTGAAGGCGTTTGCGATCTTACTCATGAATATCCTCCCCTCTGTATCTTGCGATTGCTGCACAGTCCTTGTCTCCTCTTCCGGAAACATTGACAACAATGATCTTATCCTTTCCCATCGTCGGTGCGAGCTTCATTGCGTATGCGATGGCATGGGCGCTCTCGATCGCCGGGATGATTCCCTCGATTCTGGAGAGATACTCGAACGCATCGACTGCCTCGTCGTCAGTGATCGCCACATACTGGGCCCGTCCGGTATCGTAAAGGTTCGCATGTTCCGGTCCGATTCCCGGGTAATCAAGGCCTGCAGAGATGGAATATACCGGGGCAATTTGGCCGTACTCATCCTGGCAGAAGTAAGATTTCATGCCGTGGAAGATTCCGAGACGTCCTGTGGCGATGGTCGCCGCTGTCTCTGCCGTGTTCACACCGCGTCCTGCTGCCTCACAGCCGATGAGCTGAACGTCTTTATCTTCAATAAAGTTGTAGAATGCGCCGATGGCATTGGATCCGCCGCCAACACAGGCAAGAACTGCATCCGGAAGACGTCCCTCTTTCTCTAACATCTGCTCCTTGATCTCCTTGGAGATAACCGCCTGGAAGTCACGGACGATAGTCGGGAACGGATGTGGTCCCATACAGGAGCCGAGAACATAGTGGGTGTCCTCGATCCGGTTCGTCCACTCTCTCATTGCCTCCGAAACAGCATCTTTGAGGGTTCCTGTTCCGGTTGTCACCGCATGCACCTTTGCTCCGAGAAGGCGCATTTTGTAAACATTTAATGCCTGACGTTTTGTGTCCTCCTCGCCCATGTAGATCTCGCATTCCATGCCGAAGAGCGCTGCCGCCGTCGCTGTCGCTACACCGTGCTGGCCTGCGCCTGTCTCAGCGATGACACGGGTCTTTCCCATCTTCTTCGCGAGAAGCACCTGACCGAGCACGTTGTTGATCTTGTGGGCACCGGTGTGATTCAAATCTTCTCTCTTTAAGTAGATCTTCGCTCCGCCGAGATCCTTTGTCATGTGCTCCGCGTAGTAGAGCCTTGACGGTCTGCCCGCGTATTCATTTAAAAGCATTGTGAGTTCTTTCTGGAATTCCGGGTCATTCTTGTAGTGGTTGTATGCCTCTTCGAGTTCCAGTACTGCGTTCATAAGCGTCTCAGGAATGTACTGACCGCCATGCGCGCCAAATCTGCCTTTTGACATATATTTTTCCTCCTCGTGTAAACTGGTTTATTGTCTGTAACTGTCCATACCCATATTTCCGGAGTGATTTTTCAAATCTCCGCCAGACAGTTATCGAAATCGTGATTTTGTAGCAGCGGAAATGTTACTTAACCGTTACCATATTTTCTATTTTTGCAGACCACAGGTTTAAAAAAATCATGGCTGCCGACTGACCTTTATCTGCTGTAAAACTCTCTTACCAGCGGATAAATGTTCTTATATTTCTGATAGATCCCGTGATACTTCTCCGAAACTTCCAGATCCGGCTCCACCGTATCACAGTGTCCCTGGTTCTCCAGTGTCTCGATAAAGGACTTGTAATCCGGGATCACGCCCTCCGCCACGAACACCGCCGAGGCGATGGCCAGTGCCGGTAAAAGGTCCGGATCCTTGTATACAAAGATTTTCTGTCCCATGACATTGCATAAGATCCGGCACCATCGCCGTTCCCTCGCTCCGCCTCCGATCAGCGTGATCTTTGACGCCGGATGGTCGAACAGTTCCAGTCCCTGACGGATGGAAAATGCCACTCCCTCGAGGACACTCTGTGCCATATCTGCCGCCGTGGTCTCTTGAGATAACCCCAGAAAGCTTCCCCGGACGCTGCTGTCCATGATCGGGAATCTCTCACCTGTCACATAGGGCAGGAAGAACAGTCCGTGACTTCCGGGTTCCGCTTTTTCAAGAAGCTCTGAGATATACCCGAAATCCGGTGCCCCGTCGGGATCCCTGGACAGGATCTTCGCGATCAGCCGATGGACGTTTCCGCCGTTTAGGAACGGGACTACATTGATGAGCAGGTCCTTCTGCATCGCCGCCAGATTGAATCCGCCGCCTTCACTCTCCATCCTTCTGTTGGATACGGCTGCCACCCAGCCGGAGGTTCCGAGGTTGATGTTGTACTCCCCCGGTGCCAGGATGCCGCTGGCAAGTGTCGTTGCTCCCGCATCCCCGGTTCCGGCATAGACCTTTGTTCCTGCCGGATAACCACTCTCCGTCGCTCCGGTCTCCGTGACCGTGCCGACATACTCATGGGCGTAAAAAAGTTTTGGGAACTTTTTAATATCGACTCCCGCCGCTCCAATCAGCTCCTCCGACCAGATCTTCTTGTCCAGATCCATGGCCCCCGCCGTGGAGCAGGCGGTCATGTCTCCGGCGAACACACTGGTAAGTCTACCTATTATATAGTCCTTCGAGCTGATGAGAAAACATGCGGTCTTCTCATAAATCTCCGGCTCATTTTCTTTTAACCACAGGATCTTCGCAAGCGGCATCGATCCGTCAAAGTGGTTTCCCGTAATCTCCGCAATATACGCATCCCCGAGAGGCACCACGTTTCGGCTTGCCGCCTCTCTTATGATCATCCGTGCCTGCTCGTCCGCCCGACCGTCCGAATAGAGGATCGCGTTCCGGAGCGCTTTTCCCTCGGCTCCCACAGAGATCACATCCTGCATCTGCCCGGAAAAGATAATAGCCCCGATCTCCTTTGGCGGGATGATCTCAAACATCTCTTTTGACAGCTTACAGAACGACCCATACCACTCATCCGGATCCTGTTCCTTGAAGTTTCCCGTTTCGATGGTGTGGATCACGGAGCTTCCGGTAAAGACGGGCTCTCCATTTTCGTTCACGACCACTGCCTTGACGGCTGTCGTTCCGATATCAAAGGTTGCTGCTAACATCTATTCCCTCCCCGTTCCGTACCGTTACACAGTACTGAGGATTTTGCCAATCCTTCGCATCCTAAATTGGTAAAATCCGCTCTCAATGTTATTTTACGGTATTTTCGGTACCAAAAATCCCTACCGTGAACCATGACCCGCGCCGAGTTTTTGGAGCACAACTGCGAGAATGATGATCCCGCCGGTGATAATGTTCTGCATGAAGCTCGGCATCTGAAGGATCGTAAGTCCGTTCGCCAGAACCGCCAGAATGATGGTTCCGACTAAGGTTCCGATCACACAGGGAACACCGCTCTTTGAAACGGTGCATCCGATAAATACCGCTGCGTAGGACTGTAAGAAATATCCCTGCCCCGCTGTGGTATTCGCGGAACCTACACGAGATGCCACGAGAGCGCCTGCAAGACCTGCCATTGCCGCGCTGAGCGCAAAAGCGAGAATCCGGTAACGGAAGATCCGGATGCCTGCCGTCTCCGCAGCCTCCTTGCTTCCACCGATGGCATAAAGCTTTCTTCCGGCTGACATGTGGTTCATAAACATGTGGAATACGATGTAAAGCACCGCCGCAACAATGGTGATAAACGGGATGCCCGCGATTTTTAAGATCCCGGGGATCGTAAACGCCTTCGGGATCCCATGAAATACGGTCGTTCCTCCGGTAAGTCCGTAAATCACGCCGTCCAGCACGGTTCCCATACCAAGTGTTGTAATAAAGGAAAGGATCCCGAACTTTGCTACGATCACTCCGTTCACGCAGCCGACAATCAGACCGGCCACTACCGCTGCCAGAAAGCAGACTGGGATCGGAACACCCTGAATCGATAAAAGCGCTGCAACCACGCCGCCAAGGCTCACGATATTTCCGATGGAAAGATCGAATTCATTGATGGTCATGACAAATGTCGCTCCTAAAGCCACCATGGCGAGGGGCGCTGCCTGACGCGTTATATTAAGGAAGTTTTTCAGTGTAAAAAACGACGCAGGTCTCAGGAGTCCGAAAATTCCGATGATGACAACCAATGCTGCCACCGTTCCGTAATTCTTTAATGTTTTTCCTTTCATCAGTCGCTTTCCTCTCTCTCCGCCTCATAACAGCACGCCAGCACGTCCGTCGGTTTCAGGTCTTTATTCTCAAATGTCTTTCGTACTCTTCCGTATGCCATGACAGCAACCTCATCAGCAACCTCTAAAAGTTCCGTGAGATCGGATGACACATAAAGGACGGCTTTGCCCTTTTTTGCCTCTTCCCTCAGAAGCCTGTGGATCTCCTGTCGTGTTGCCACATCCACCGCCTGAGTCGGTTCATCACAAAGCCAGATCGACGGCTCTGTAAGGAGTGCCTTCGCGAACACGACCTTCTGCTGGTTTCCGCCGGAAAGCTCTTTCGCCGGCTGGCTCACACCAACACATTTGATCTTTAATGCCTCGATCATGTCCATCGCCTTTTTGTCGGCCGCCCGCTTTTGAAACCAGCCGCTTTTCGTGTAGCGGTCGATGGAGGAAAGCATCATATTCTCCTCAACGGAAAAAGCGGGGATCATGGCTTTCCCTCTCCGGTCTTCGCAGATAAAGGCTATTCCCTGTCGGATGGATTCTGACGGAGTCGGACGAGTCGTGGTCTTTCCGTCAATCATGACCTCGCCACCCGCCAGCTTTCTCGTGCCGTAGATGCATTCCAGAAACTCTGTCCGCCCGCTTCCGCATAGGCCGAACATTCCGGTGATCTGACCGGACTTTACGTTCAGGTCGACGCCGCGGACGATTCCGTCTTTGGAGCGGATCCCATGGACTTCCAGAGCTGTTTTTCCAATCTTTCCTTCGGCATCCTTTCCCGTTTCCGCATCTTCAACTCCGGACGCAGCCTCATTCCCGCTCATCAGCCGTACCAGCTCTTTTCTGCTGGTTCCTGCCGTATCCACCATGGACACCAGCGTTCCGTTTCTCAAGACTGTGACCCGATCTGTCAGCTCCATGATCTCTTCCAGCCTGTGCGTCACATAGAGAACCGAAGTCCCCTTTGCCTTTAAGTTTCTCACAATAGAGAACAGCAGGTTCGTCTCCTTATCGGAGAGTGATGCCGTCGGCTCATCGAGGATCAAAAGCTTACAGTCACTCATCATCGCCCGGACAATCTCCACACATTTTTTCTGTGCCAGGGTCATCATGGATACCGGTCTCTTAAGGTCAAGATGGATTCCAAGCTCCGCCGCTTTCGCCGCGGCTTCCCGTTCCATCTCTTTCCATTGGATCAGCCCGCCTTTTACCGGATAGGGTCTTCCGAGACAGATATTTTCCATTCCCGTAAATGCCGGGATCAGGACGTTGTCCTGAAAGATAATGTTGATCCCCAGCTTCCGGCTCTCTTCCGGCCGGATCGCCTCCGGGAGATCTTTTCCGTTCCACAGGATGTTTCCGCCGTCTCTCTTATAGACACCGCCGAGGATCTTGATGAACGTGGATTTTCCGGCTCCGTTCTCACCGACGAGGCCATGGACCTCCCCCTCACCGAGAGAGAAGTCCAGACCTTTTAATGCGTACACACCGTTAAATTTTTTATCTACGCTCTTTACATCCAGCAACATCCTGTTTACCTGCCTTAATTTTTGTTTCTATTCTCCGTTTTATGCCTGTTCAGCGTTTTTAGTATCATGCCCGTTGAAACAGCGCTTCTAAAATTTTTCGGCATTTTTATCCGGATTCATTTGCTTACTGTGCATTCTCCTGTGTGATCAGCTCCGCCGGTGCGTACATCTCACCTTTTTCGATCTCCTCACCGTCAAAGTACTTCTCCATCTGCTCACAAACGATATCTGCCATTCCCTCAAAGTTCTGTTTTACAGTTGCCTTTAAGTTTGTTCCATCCTTGATCATCTCAACAGCCTGCTCGTTTCCGTCAACGCCTGTGACGATGACCTCGTCACGTCCTGCCTCCTGAAGTGCCTTTGCAGCGCCGATGGCCGGTTCATCCCATGCCGCAAATACGGCTGTGATGGAATCCTTGTCCGGATTTGCCGTTAAGAGATTTGCAACGATGTCCTGCGCGTCGTTGATCGGCTGCTCTGCCGGAACGTGCTGCTCTGTGATCAGCTTGATATCCGGATATTCTTTTATGATGTCATCGAATGCCTCGCAGCGCTTTACAACGCCCGGATGCGGTCTGTGGGTCAGGGCGATCACGGTTCCCTTTCCACCCATCAAATCGTCAAATAAGTACCTCACAATGAGCTCGCCCATCTGGTAGTTGTCGCTTGTCGCGTTGATCTGCATTCCATCGATAAATCCGCTGTCGCATCCGAATACCGGGATGTCCGCGTCAAAAGCGTCCTGAAGCTGGTTCGCTACCTGGTTCGGGTCAGCGCTCACAAGGACGATCCCATCGGTTCCGGAAGAAACAACATCCTCGATCCGGCTCGCAAGCTCCGCGAAGTCATTTGCTGTGTCGATCACGAATACCTCCGCACCCTCGGATTCCAGGTCTTCCTTAATATAGCCTGCCATCTGGTTTGTCGTGACAGATGTGAGATACGGGGTCATAACGGAGATCTTCTTTCCGGCAAGTGCGCCTCCCTCTGTCTTTTCCGCCTCGGTTCCGGTCCCGGAAGCCGCCTCTGTGGCTGCGGCTTCTGTTGGCGCTGCCGTCACTGCCGTCTTCTCATCCGCCTCTGTGGAGCATCCGGTAAGCAGGATTCCTGCAAGAGCTGCGGCTGCAGCAAGGCTCATGATGGTTTTCATTTTTCTCATAATCATTTCCTCCTCGTTTTTGTCGACTGCCTCTTGCGGGAATCAGTAAGGGATGCCGCTCCGAAAAGTTCTTTTTTTGAACTAAAAAGTCCCGGACATAGTTCTCACTATGCCGGGACGAAATTTTTCGTGGTGCCACCCGATTTCACAGATCAGTCTTCCTCGAAAGCCAACTGCTCCGTGCCTACGGCACTCCCACAGTTGCCGCCTCCATTCGTAATCCGGGCTATCGCCCTACTTACTCATGTAGGCTTGATTGTCAAATGTCTATCCAGCCTGACGTGCAAGCACGTCATTCTGGCTATCCGCTTGACAACACTTTCAAACAAAAATAGCAGCTATCCCACATCGGAATATCTGCCACCAATCTGTCTCATTTCAGAGTACGGAAATCTCTTTCGATACTCTTATCCTTTAACGCAGGAATCACGGCCGCAGCTACTCGGATCTCTTTCACCTGGCGTCTCACAAACCCATTCCATAGGGAATTCCATACTGTCTTCCACCACCGACAGCTCTCTGTGATTTCATTCCGAATGTACTCTCTTTGCTCATCGACTTTTTGTTTTTAATTTTTATGGATTAAAGATTAGCACACTTCTTTCCATATGTCAATTTTATTTTCAGAATCTTTGCTATTAAAAATTCCTATATCCAGTCACTATTTTTTCCAATCATATCCGGTTCGAACAAAAATCGGTTCCTGAAAGACTTTCCAAGATCAGATCTATCATCTCTTTGTTGACAGTTTTTTCCATTTTGTAGAAACAAAAGTTACATAATTCTTATTTTTTGATTATTGTGCCGAATTAAGTAAAGTGAATTTAAAAAATACTTGACTTTTTTAAGTTATGGTTTTATTCTTAAGCACATAATTTTATTAACGATCCATTCCAACTATCAAAGGCGATAACTTCTGACAAAAGTGCGCCTTTCTTTTTTACCCGGACTTAACTGTAAGATTATTGAGCAGTTTCTCCGGTTCTCCGGAAGCGACTGCCGGATACCCACCGGCACCGGAGATTCCCCACCCGGATCGTTCGTAAAAGGAAAGAGAGAGGAGAGATTCATTTATGAAGAAGAGACGACTTATTGCACTTGCAGCTGCAGCCGTTATGGCAGCATCTTCCCTGACGGGATGCGGCGGTTCCCAGACATCCTCCACAACAGCAGCCGGTTCCACTGCTGAAACAGCAGCGGCTTCCTCCAATGCGGTATCCCCGGACGCAAAGTCCACGGATCAGACACTCGGCGGCGGTATCGCGGTCGGCTCAAGTGACGGCGAGGCAGTAAAAGGCGGAACGCTTGTTGTGTCAATGCCTTCATCCCCACGCACCCTTGATCCGAAAGCCTACTCAACCATGTATGAGAACCACATTATGTACAATGTTCTCGATACCCTGTTTGTCTGGGATAAGGATTACAAAGAGGTGATCCCGAGTCTGGCAACTGATTACACTGTCAGTGATGACGGCCTGACCTACACCATCAACCTCCGTGATGATGTATACTTCCAGAAAGGTAAATTTCAGGACGGAAGAAAGATGACCGCGGATGATGTTGTATACTCTCTTGAACGAAGTAAAGAGGAGAGTACCACAGACCGTATCTGCCGTGATTTCTTCGATTACTGCGAAGCTGCAAGCCCGACACAGGTCGTTATCCATATGAAATCCGTTGCAGGACCGTTTATCTCCCAGTTAGCCGGTATCGGAAACGCGATCCTCCCGAAAGAGGAAGTTGAAGGCTGGGGAGAAGACTTCGGTTCCCACATCGTCGGCACAGGTGCCTTCACACTGGAAGAAATTGTAACCGATGAAAAAGTCACATTAAAGAAAAATGAGAATTACTGGGGCACAGAGCCGAACGTAGACGGTATTGAGTTCCGAATCATCTCCGATTCCAATCAGGCGATCAACGCAGTCCAGACCGGTGAGGTCGACATTGCGATGTATCTTCAGGGTGAAGCTATCAAGCGTGCGCAGGATGCGGACCTCTTACTTCAGGCCCCGAGTTCCGCTGTCACCTATGTCCGCTTCAATATGCAGAACGGACCGACCGCAAACGCTGATGTCAGAAAAGCACTCACAATGGCTGTCGATATCGACTCCATGGTAGCCGGTATCTATCAGTACGGAGAAGGCACAAGAGCTTATCAGCCGCTTCCGGTATACTCCTTCGCTTATGACACTGCATACAATGATCTTGTACCATCCTACGATCCGGAAGGTGCAAAGAAGCTCCTCGCGGAAGCAGGCTACCCGGATGGCTTTACCATGAGCCTTTACATTGGTTCCACTACCTATCGCGAGAAAATGGCACAGATGTTACAGTACTACTGGAGCCAGATCGGTGTAACACTTGATATCAAGTCTTCCACCATGGCCGACTGGTCCGCAGCGGTTGTTGATTCCTGGCAGTCCGATGTTGTAAACAGCTACGGTGTAAGCTGGAACAGCGATCCGGATCCTTACGGTTTCCTCGGAAAGTTCTTCAGCTCCCAGACACTTCACGCCTCCTCCAACGCAGGCGGCTACAACGATCCGGAGATGGATGAACTCTTAAATGAGGGCTTTGGCTCCACAGACACCGCAAAGCGCGCGGAATCCTATAAGAAAGCCATTGAGAAGGTTATGAACGAATACACCGGTATCTACTACGCATATGAGTGCCGGAACTGGGCAGTATCCCCGAAGGTACATGACGCGGTTCTCCGTGCTGACAACCAGATGTTAGTCGCAACACCATTCAACAATATCTGGGTTGAAAAATAGAATTTGACGACCAAACCGGTTTGAGTAAGCAGGGTGATAGCCCGGATTACGAAAACCGGCGGTCGCTGCGTGAGTGCTAAAGACACAAAGCAGCCGGATTTCACACATAGAAAGGGGGAGGCAAATCCTAAGTTTGTTTCCCTTTTTCTGTACACTCACAGAGATTTAACTGTTCCATTCTCTTCACATTCTTCCCGGTGAAGAGAACAGGACAGCTATGAAAGGATTGGATTTATATGGGAAAGATCATCATAAAACGATTATTGCAGACGATCCCCACACTTCTGGTCGTCGTCACACTTACCTTCTGCCTCACACGAATGCTTCCGGGCGATCCGGCAGTGGCGATCTTAGGTATCGAGGCAAACGCGGAGGACATCGAAGCTATGAGAGCCGAGATGAACCTCGACAAATCGCTCCCTGAGCAGTACGCCCTCTACCTTGGCGGACTTGTCCACGGTGACTTTGGTTATTCCTACAGCTACCGTCAGGACGTTCTTCCACTCATCACTTCCAGAATTCCGAACACGTTGACCCTGACGCTGACAGCACTTCTCCTCGCTTTCATCATCGGAACCAGCGTCGGTATCATTGCCGCGTTAAAGCAGAATACGATCTTCGATTACATTGTCATGGTCATCACGCTCGTGGGTGTGTCCATGCCGATCTTCTGGCTGGCACTCATGCTGGTTCTTCAGTTTTCCGTTAAAATGAATCTTCTGCCTGTTATGGGTATGGGCGATCTCTCCAAAGGCTTCGGCGATGTTGTGAGCCACATGATCCTTCCCGGCTTCTGTCTCGCGACGATCCCGATGGCAACCTTTGCGAGAACCATGCGTTCCAGCATGATCGATATCATGAGCAGCGACTACATCCGATGTCTCAGAGCCCGTGGAATCAAAAAACTCAAAGTCATCCTGATCCATGGATTAAAGAATGCTCTCCCGCCCCTCATCACAGTTTTAGGTCTGCAGATCGCCGGAACCTTCACCGGTGCCATCATCACCGAGGGAATCTTCTCCTGGCCGGGCATGGGAACCATGATCAACACCGCGATCAACAACCGTGATTATTCCCTGATCCAGGGTGCGGTCCTGTTCTCCGCGATCATGTTCGTCTTCTGCAACATGCTGGTCGATATCGCCTACGCGATTCTGAATCCGAAAGTTAAACTGGAAAAGGGGTGATGAGCCATGACATTATCAAAAAAGAAAAAACCTGCTGCCGCGTCCTCCGTTGTTTCCGGTGAGGCGCTTGGAATGGATGCCAATATCGCGATGCTCGTAAAAGAGCGGAACGCGAACAATGCCTGGCATAAATTAGCGAGAAACAAAACAGCCCTCGTCGGCTTCTTCATCGTGGCTTTTATGGTAGTCATCGCTGTATTTGCCCCGCTCATCGCGCCATATGACCCGAACGCGATCAACCCGGTCCTGCCGTTTAAGGGAATCGGCACTCCCGGACATCTTTTCGGCACAGATGACCTTGGCCGTGATATCCTGTCCCGTATCATCTACGGCTCCCGTATTTCCATGATCGTTGCCGTAGGCGCCACCATCGTCGGCGCGATCATCGGCGTCCTTATCGGACTTGCCGCCGGATATTTCGGCGGATGGATCGACGCGGTGCTCATGCGGATCATGGACGGCATGTTCTCCTTCCCGTTCATCCTGTTAGCCATGATTTTAATCACCGTTTTAGGAAACGGCGTCATGAACGTCATTCTGGCCATCGGCATCGCGAGCGTGCCGGGATTTGCCCGTGTCACAAGAGGCCAGGTACTGATCGTAAAAGAAGAAGAATACTGCAACGCCTGCCGCGTTGTCGGTGTTTCCCCGGTAAGGCTCCTGTTCTTACATATTTTGCCGAACTGTGTATCCCAGATCATCGTTTACGCGACACTCCGTATCGCAAGTGCCATCATCTCCGAGGCGTCCTTAAGCTTCTTAGGACTCGGCATCGCGCTTCCGACCGCCTCCTGGGGCAGCATTCTCCGTGTCGGCCGTGACTGTCTGACAACCGCCCCGCACGTCGCGGGAACCGCAGGCGCGTTTATCCTCGTGACCGTTATCGGTTTCAACCTGTTGGGCGATGGTATCCGTGATGTCATGGATCCGAAAATGAAACAGTAGGAGGTGCAGGTTATGAGTGAAAACGATGTTATCTTAAAAGTAAATGGATTAAAAACATATTTCTATCAGGCAAGCGGTGTTTCCAAGGCTGTCGATGGTGTAAGCTTCAGCCTGCGTCAGGGCACGACCATGGGGATCGTCGGTGAATCCGGTTCCGGAAAGAGCGTCACAAGCGCTTCCGTGATGCGGCTCATGCCGGCAAAGACCGGAAAGATCGTGGACGGCTCCATCATCTTTGACGGTGTGGACATCCGGAATCTCTCCGAGGCGCAGATGGAAAAGTTCCGCGGCGATGAATGCTGCATGATCTTCCAGAACCCGATGACTTCCCTTGATCCGGTATTCAAGATCGGCCACCAGATGGTGGAAATGATCAGAGAGCATGAAAAGATCAGCAAAAAAGATGCCTGGAACAAAGCCGTTGAAGCCTTAAAGCTTGTCGGCATCCCGGAAGCCGAGAAACGAATGGATGCGTATCCACATGAGCTTTCCGGCGGTATGTGCCAGCGTGTCATCATCGCCATGGCTGTCTGCGGACATCCGAAGCTCATCATCGCTGACGAGCCGACGACCGCCCTCGATGTGACCGTACAGGCACAGGTTCTTGAGCTTTTAAAGGATCTCCAGAAGAAGCTCAACACAGCGATCTTACTCATCACCCACAACCTTGGCGTTGTCTGGGAGATGTGCGACACCGTCATGGTCATGTATGCAGGAAATACCGTAGAATACGCGGATACAAAGACGCTCTACAAAGAGCCGCTTCACCCGTACACCTGGGGTCTTCTTGACTCCATGCCGAAACTCAGCAGCTCCACGAAGGAGGACTTAAAGACGATCCCGGGCACACCGCCGGATCTCCGCCTTACCGGCCACTGCTGCAACTTTTATAACCGCTGTCCTTACGCGACGGAGATCTGCAGACAGCAGGTACCACCGCTTAAGGAAGTCGCTCCCGGACATTTCGTGGCATGCCACAGACAGGACGGCGAGCACAGATTAACACGAGGGGAAGTGAATGTGACATGCAAAAAAATGTAATCATGAGCGTCGATCATCTCAGTAAGGATTTCGTGATCCGCGGGAAGAAATTAGGGGAAAAGAGTAAGCTTCTCCACGCATTGAGCGATGTTTCTTTTGATATTTATGAGGGTGAAACCCTTGGCATCATCGGTGAGTCCGGATGCGGCAAATCCACGCTTGGCCGCTGTCTTGTAAAGCTCCACAAGCCGTCCGCCGGAACGATCACCTACAACGGAAAGGATCTCTGGAACCTGCCGGTCTACGAGCGCGAGGCGGCCCGCAGGGATATCCAGATGATCTTTCAGGATCCGTATTCCTCTCTGGACCCGAGAAAAACAGCTTCCTACTCTATTGAGGAAGCGATGAAGGTCCACCACATCGGTGACACCGCAAGGGAACGCCGTCAGAAAGCGTTAGAGTATCTTCAGGAGGTCGGTCTCGACATCCAGCACATGGAGCGCTATCCCCACGAGTTCTCCGGCGGCCAGAGGCAGCGTGTGAACATTGCCCGCGCCCTCTCCATGGAGCCGAAGATCATCGTCTGCGACGAGCCGGTATCCGCTCTGGACGTTTCGATCCAGGCACAGGTCATCAACCTCTTCCGCCGCCTGCAGAAGCAGTTTAACCTGACATATGTGTTCATCTCTCATGACCTCGGCATCATCAAATACATCAGCGACCGGATCATGATCATGTATCTGGGACGTGTCATGGAGTTCTACACTTCGGAGGGAATCTACGCGGATCCGAAGCATCCGTACACCCAGGCGCTGCTCTCCGCGATCCCGCCGGAAAGCCCCTTTGATAAAAAAGAGCGTCTGCCCCTCACCGGCGATATCCCGAGCCCCATCGGGGATCAGGTTGGCTGCCCGCTCGCAGGACGCTGCCCGCACTGCACGGAGCGCTGTAAGAAAGAGATTCCGAAGCTTGTGGACACCGGCGACGGACATATGGTAGCATGTTTCTTATACGAATAAAATCTCACAAATATCTTGATCCTTACAATTTTTATATTTAGGAGGAGTAATACACAATGGTAGATTCTAAAAAATTAATTTCTCTCGTCGAAAAATACGAAAAACTGATCTATGACACCGCTGACCATATCTGGGCACATCCGGAGACAGGATTCCGTGAGTGGAAGACTTCCGCCTACATGGAACAGCATTTTGAGGAGCTTGGATACGCACTTACAAAAGCCGGCAACATCCCGGGATTCTACACAGATCTCGACACCGGAAAGCCGGGTCCGAAGATCGCGATTCTCGGCGAGCTGGACTCCCTGATCGTTGCAAATCACCCGTGCTGTGATCCGGAGACCCATTACGTCCACGCCTGCGGCCATCATGCCCAGTGTGCCGTTCTTCTCGGAACTGCCGCTGCCTTAAAGGAGCCGGGCGCTCTCGACGGTCTCTGCGGATCCATCCGTTTCATCTCCGTTCCGGCTGAGGAGCTTATTGAGCTTGGATACCGCGAAAGCTTAAGAAAACAGGGCATCATCAAATATTTCGGCGGAAAAGTTGAATTCATCCATCGCGGATACTTTGACGGTGTCGATATGGCGATGATGATCCATTCCGGCAAGCTCCCGGAAGGAAAAGCGCTCTCCATCAGCGACGGATGCAACGGCTGTGTCACAAAAAATATCACATTCAAAGGGATTTCCGCCCACGCAGGCGGCTCGCCGGAGAACGGCAGAAATGCCCTCTACGCCGCAACCTGCGCTTTAAACTCCGTCAATGCCCTTCGTGAGACATTCACAGACAATGACCATATCCGTTTTCACCCGATCATCACAGAGGCCGGTCTCGCCGTCAATGCGATCCCGGAGACAGCGAAGGTGGAATCCTATGTGCGCGGAGCTTCCTTCGACGCGATCCGCAAATACAATACAAAAGTAAATCAGGCTCTCGCCGCTTCCGCCGCCGCCATCGGCTGCAATGTGGAGCTTGATGACCATCCGGGCTACTTCCCGTTAAATAACGATAAAAATATGGCCGCTGTCATGAAAGAGGCTATGGAGACTGTTGCAGGCCCTGACAGCGTCGTTGAGGGCGGCTGGGGAACCGGCAGCACCGATATGGGCGATGTGTCCGCTATCATGCCGGTCCTTCACCCGCACGCAAACGGTTCCATCGGAACAGGTCATGGCAAAGATTACTATGTTCAGGATAAGAAGCTCGGCTGTCTCTATCCGGCAGAATGCCTTGTGCTCACCGCCGCAAAGCTTCTTGCGGACGATGCCTCTCTCGGAAAGAAAGTCATCGCGGAAGCAAAACCGTATTTCAAGTCAAAAGAAGAGTATCTTGCCGCTATCGATGCGATCACCATGGATAAGGATGCTGTTGTATACAACGAGGACGGTACGATCACCCTTAACTTTACAAAATAGATTTGTGCCCAACCTGCCACTTGACTTTTCTTGCTGTCATCATTGCAAATGTATACATCTGACAGTAATTCCGCACATTTTGTAACTTCGACTGAGTGCAATATTTCAACCGGTCTTATCAAACATTTATTCTGCTTTTATCTGCGTTAAATTTACGGAAAGGACGGGAGATCTTGTATGAAAAACTTTGTTATCACAGTTGCCAGAGGATTCGGTTCAGGCGGACGTGCAATCGCCGCCAAGCTGGCAGATGAGCTGAATATCCACAGCTACGACAACCGTATCCTGACGCTCGCTTCCCAGTACAGCGGTTATCCGGAACATTACTTTAAAGAGGCTGACGAGACCTTAAACGGCAGTCTGATCACGAAACAGCTTCAGGCACTGCCGAAACGCCATTCACCGACCGGTGAGTTATCGAGATTTACTTCAGATGACCGGCTCTTCGAGTACCAGAAGATCATCATCGAGAAGCTTGCCGCTTCGGAGTCCTGCGTGATCGTCGGAAAGTGCGCCGATTATATCTTAAAGGACTATGATAATGTGGTCAGCATCTATGTGGAAGCACCGAGAAGCTATACCCTGCGCCGTGTCATGGAGCGCATGGATGACATTACTGTCGAGGAAGCGCACCATCTGATCACGAAAACGGACAAGTACCGCGCGGACTACTATAAGTATTACACCGGCGGCAACTACTGGACAAATCCGGTAAACTACGATCTGACCTTCAACAATGCCAGACTCGGTGACGATCGCTGCGTAAAGCTTGTTCTCGAGTGTATGAAGTTGAAATTTGGGGATGATTTCAAAGAATATATGAAGAGTATCGGAAAAGATATTTGATATGCTATTTCACTTAATTTTGTAATACCGGCACCGGGGTTTTTCCAATCCTGTCCCCGTGCCCGGGTTCCCCGCCGCGTTCCCCTCTCTCTCACGCGGCGGGGATATTTTATTTCTCTAAATTCTCAAAATACGCTCTCAGCTCATCCACCAGCTCACCGAACTCTTTTCCGGTCTCATCCAGTGTGATGTCCGCGTATTTCTCGTAGTACGGAAGTCTCTCATTGTAGAGATCCCGGAGTGTCATGCCGTCCTTTAAGACAACACCGCGGTCCACAAGGTTTCCGAGACGTGATTCCAGATCCTCATAGCGAAGCTTCAGATAAACGATCGTCGCGGTCTCTTTGTAGTGTTCCATGGCCTTCGCCTCATAGATCACGCTTCCGCCCGGCGCAATCACGGACTTCCCTACATCCAGCTCCAGATTCGCCTGCTCCTCGACACGCAGGAAACCGTCATCGCCCTCTTCTGCGATGATCTCCTTCAAAAGCTTTCCGGTCTTCTCCTGGATCACAAGATCCACATCCACGAAGGAATATCCAAGACGCTTCGCAAGAAGCACGCCGATGGTGCTCTTTCCGGACGCCGGCATTCCGATCATCAGAATATTTTTTTTCTTCATAACTTATGCCTCGCTCTTTTGTCTGTCGCTGTAATTATCTCTGGTTAACTGTTCCGTATGACTGCAGTCACTCTGCAGACTACTTCTGTCTCTTCTTATCATTCCGCGGACCGTCGGATTTCTGACTATTCGCCTTTCTGGTTTGTTCCGGCCGGGTAGTTGCTTTCTTTCCGCCGTTCACGTCTGCAGACTTTCGAACTTTCCCGGCACCTCCGGCTTTTTCCGCTGATTTTGAAGTTTTCCTGCCAGCCTTCGCACCCTTTTCCTGCTTTCTCACGCTGTACCCGAAGCTTCCCAGCTCCTCGCCCATCCCATAATATCTTCCATGGGAATAGGCTAACGGCTTCGCCATGGAAAGATGGAAGGTGTCCTTTTCATCCATGTACGCCTCATCCACATCCACCGCCACAACATCGGCGATAAACATATGATGGCTTCCCAGCTCTTCCACCTTCACAACGCGGCACTCGATGTTCACCGGGCTCTCTTTGATCACCGGTACATCCACCACGTTCGCCTTCTCCGGGGTCAGCCCGGTCTCTTTCCACTTATCCACGTCGCGCCCGGAGCGCACGCCGCAGTAGTCTGTCGCCCAGGCCATGGACTCCGTCGTCAGGTTTACGACGAACTCCCCAGTTTCCTTCATCATATGGTAGGAGTGTCGTTCCGGCCGGACACTGATAGACAGCATCGGCGGATTCGTACAGATGGTTCCCGCCCATGCCACCGTAAAAATATTCGAATTTCCTTCCCGGTCAGCCACCGTCACAAGGACAGCTGGAACCGGGTACAGCATATTTCCTGGTTTAAACTGTCGTTTTCCCATCTTTACAGATCCTGCCTTTCTTCAATCGCGACCTTTCCGGCCTCTCACACCTGCAGTGTCTGCCATCCGCACTTCCTTTCAAATGCGTAACAACTGCTGCTCCCAACTTATAAATACGGCAGCCCGGTCATGACTTCTCCCGATTCGACCGTGTCAGACAACCGGGCTGCTGCAAAAAATTTACTACTGTAATGCCATCATGATCTGCGGCGCAAGCTGTTTCTTTCTGGAAACAACGCCCGGAAGCTTCACGATTCCGGTCTGTCCGCTGACGTTCTCCACATCCTCATCCTTCACATGGAATGCATTGGCGACAAGCTGCTCCGCTCCCTGTCCGGTGCAGATCAGATCTGTGGACTCTGTCAGAATGTTTGTGAGCATGAAGAACATCATGTCGATCTCATGCTGCTCTCTCTCTTTCTCCGTATATGCGGACATTCTTGTTCTCAGATCCTTGAGCTCCACTGCATTTAAGGAAGTGATCTGGCCGATTCCGAATACGGAATTTCCTACCGTGAATCTCTTGAAATCCTGGTAGAAAATATCACCGTCGGATTTTCCCTTCAGGTTGCTTCCCGCGGCGAACATGTCGATAGCGTACTTCTCGATATCGAGACCAGCGATCTGCGCGAGCGCAAGTCCGGCTGCCTTATCGATCGGTGTGCAGGTCGGGGAACGGAATAACAGGGTATCGGAGATGATCGCGCTGCATAAGAGACCGGCGGTCGTTTTATCGATCTCCATGTGGTTCTCCTGGTACATCTGGTAGATGATGGTCGCGGTGCAGCCGAGCGGCTGGTTTCTGAAGAATACCGGGGACATGGTCTCAACAGTTCCGAGACGATGATGGTCGATGATCTCGCGGATATCGGCGCTCTCCATGCCCTCTACGGCCTGGCTCTTCTCGTTGTGGTCCACAAGGATGATACTCTTTCCCTTTGCGCCTAAGAGGTTACGTCTGGAGATCATGCCGATGTACTTTCCGTCAGAATCAAGAATCGGGAAATCGCGGTGTCTCTTGCTCGCCATGATCTCGCGGATGTCGTCGAGGTAATCTTCCTCAGAGAATTCGATGATGTTTTCCTTCGTCATAAAGTAGCTGATCGGCATGGACTGGTTGATCAGACGGGCTGTTGTGTAGGTGTCATACGGTGTCGTAATGACTGCACAGCCGCGCTCCTGTGCCAGTTTGCGGATCGTAAGGGATACACCTGCGCCCTCGCAGACGATAATGCAGCCTGCTTCCATCTCGATGGCGCAAAGCTGGGACTCATAGCGGTTTCCGAGAATGACCAGGTCATGTTTCTCGATGTAGTTCTCCATCAGGTCCGGGTTTGCGGCCGCGATCAGGACTTTTCCGCGGTCAAAATATGCCTCAGAATCGCCGACTACCATACTTCCTTCCAGAGTATCAAGGATGTTCGCGTACTTCGTGCACGCTTTTGAGATAATGCTGCTGTCATATAAGTTCATGTAGGACTTGGTGATATCGCCGATCGTGATAACGCCCTCCAGGAGACCTTCCTCCGTCACACACGGAAGTGTGACGACGTTGTTCTCCTGCATGAGTCCCCATGCATTCTTTAAGGAAATTCCACGGGACACACCTTTTGTCTTGCGGATCTCGATGTCCTTGACCTGCGTCTTGACGTTCTCCACGAGGCGCGGGGCCTTTAATTTAAAATAATCCAACACATACTGTGTCTCCGGGTTTACATTTCCGGCACGGCACGGCTCATAATTCTCGCCGGTAAGCTGATGCTTGAAACCAGCATAGCAGATGGCTGAGCAGATGGAATCCGTGTCAGGATTTCTGTGTCCCAGGACAAGTGTTTTTTTCAGTTCTTCAACTGCCATTGATCTTCTCCTTCTATTGCGTTTTTCTCAGACGTACAAATAAGAATGTGTTACAATAACTTCATAGTTCGTTCACAATTTGTTCACATTCGTTTTTTATACTTATTGCATAAACAAAAAGTCGTTTGACTTAACCAACTAGACAAATTGCACATAGATTTTTCATAATTGCCCCGGTTGTCGCGACCGGGGTCTCCTCTTTTTTAGAGGTAATGTGTGTCCGCTTATGGCGGACACTTTTCTTTTTCACCCATACATGCGCTATGTGCGTTCACAGCAAAAAGGGAGTCCGTCACCGGACTCTCTCTTCTTTATCCGATGATCAGCTTCGCGGCACCGTAGATTCCGGCATCATTTCCAAGCTTCGCAAGAACGATGTCCGCCTTCTTTGTTGCCATCGGAGATAACTCATCGTGGTACCTCTTAATAATATCAGTCAGGAATGTTCCGGCCTTGGATACACCGCCGCCGATCAGGAATGCCTGTGGATCCAGAACCATGGAGATCGTCGCAAGAGCCCAGCCAAGGTAATAGCAGGACTTATTGAGGGATTCCAGTGCAAGCGCATCTCCCGCCTTCGCTGCATCCAACACGTTCTTCGCGCTGATGTTCTTTAAGCTTCTGAGAGTGGACGGGCGGTTATCTGCCGCCAGCATTCTTCTTGCGGTTCTGGCGATTCCTGTCGCGGAAGCCACCTGCTCTAAGCAGCCGTGTCCGCCACAATTGCACGCCTCTTTCTCACCTTCCATCACATGGATATGGCCGATCTCACCGCCGACCCCCTGTTCGCCGGTCCAGATCTTTTCATTCAGGATAATGCCGCCGCCGACGCCGGTTCCCAGAGTTACCATGACAAGGTTTTTGTAGCCTTTTCCGCCTCCCTGCCACATCTCACCGAGAGCCGCGACGTTCGCGTCATTTCCGCTTTTTACGACCATACCATCCAGCAGTCTGCTGAGCTCCTGCTGTGGATTTCCGGCCTTCCAGCCGAGGTTTACACACACTTCGCAGTGTCCGTTCGGAAGAACCGGTCCAGGGAATCCCATTCCCGCTCCGGAAAAATCAGAGAGCTCCAGACCGCTTTCCTTTGCCATTCTGCGGATCGAAGCCGCAATATCGCCCAGGATATACTTTCCGTTCTCCTCTTTTCTTGTCGGAATCTCCCACTTCTTTACGAGAGTTCCGTCTTCCTCAAAGATACCGAGCTTCACGCTTGTTCCGCCGATATCGATTCCAATACACTTTAAACTCATGTGTGCTCCCCTTTTCCCTGATTTTCCGCTATCCGTCCAACAACGGCTTTCAGCCATCTGTCCGGACAGCACACGACCTTGCGGAGCTGCCGCCCCATAGTCCAGGCGCCAGCCCCTATTTTTCACAGCCGCCCATTTCACATCGGGCTGCCGCATTTTCCATCTATCTGATTAGAACAGGGTCTTTACAGTATTTACAACGTTCTCGACCGTAAATCCGAACTTCTCGAACAATTTTGCTGCCGGACCGCTTGCTCCGAAGCTCTTCATGGTCACATAAGCTCCGTCGAGGCCGACATACTTGCCCCAGCCGAAGTCGGAAAGTGCCTCAACGACAATTCTTCTTCTAACTTCCTTCGGAAGCACGGACTCCTTGTACTCTGCGCTCTGCTCCTCGAAGATATCCATACACGGCATGGATACGACGCGGATCTTCTTGCCTTCAGCTGTAAGCTCTGCTTTCGCCTTAACCGCAAGATCAACCTCCGAACCGCTTGCGATCAGGATTGCGTCCGGTGTTCCCTCGCAGTCATCGATCACATAGCCGCCCTTTAACGCGTCCTTGCTGCTTCCCGGGATCGGATTGAGGTTCTGTCTGGAAAGGACAAGCGCTGTCGGTGTCTTCTCAGATGTTACTGCAGACAGCCATGCTGCGGATGTCTCTGTCGCGTCACACGGACGGAATACATGGAAGTTCGGCATTGCGCGGAACATAGCGAGCTGCTCGATCGGCTCGTGGGTCGGTCCGTCTTCGCCAACGCCGATGCTGTCGTGAGTCAGAACAAATGTCAGCGGGACTCCCATCAGTGCGGAAAGTCTTGCCATCGGTTTTACATAATCACTGAACACGAAGAATGTCGCAACATAAGCGCGGAGACCGCCGTGAAGCATGATACCGTTGCCGATCGCTGTCATTGCAAGCTCTCTTACGCCGAAGTGGAGGTTTCTGCCTGCCGGGTTCTCTGCGGAGAAGTCGCCCGCATCCTTCATGGCTGTCTTGTTGGACGGAGCAAGGTCAGCAGAACCGCCGATCATGTTCGGCATGATGTCCTTTAAGATGTTGATCATCTTGCCGGAAAGGGAACGTGTTGCCTCTGCCTTGTCTTTTGTGAGCCAGAGTGCCTCGTTCTCGATCAGTGACTTTGCGTCCGGAGCTGTGTGGTACTGCTCCCAGAGCTTCTCCATCTCCGGGTACTCGTCGCAGTATGCGGCAAACATAGCGTTCCATGCTGCCTCAACGTCTGCCTTCTCCTCCGCGAGACGGGAATAATGCTCATAGACCTCTTCCGGTACAAAGAACGGCTCCTCATACTGCCAGCCGAGAGTCTCTCTCATTGCTTTGATGTTGTCAACACCTAACGGCTCGCCGTGGGCGCTTGCCTTGCCCTGTTTAGCCGGGCAGCCGAAGCCGATCTCAGTCTTGATGGTGATGAAGGACGGATGCTCAGTATCAGCCTTTGCAATCTCAATTGCTGCGCCGATGGCATCGATATCTGTTCCGTCTTCAACGGTAATTGTCTGGAAGCCGAATGCTTTCATGCGCTCTTCCACGTTCTCGCGGAATGCGATGTCTGTGCTTCCCTCGATGGAGATGCGGTTGGAATCGTAGAGAACGATAAGTTTACCAAGTCCAAGTGTTCCTGCAAGGGAGAATGCCTCAGAGGAAATTCCCTCCATCATGCAGCCGTCGCCGCCGAGTACATATGTGAAGTGATCGACAACCGGGTAGTTTTCCTTGTTGAATACGGATGCCAGATGCTTCTCAGCCATTGCCATACCAACAGCCATGCCCATACCTGCGCCTAACGGTCCTGTTGTAGCCTCAACGCCTACGGTGTGGCCGTATTCCGGATGTCCCGGAGTCAGGGAGCCGACCTGACGGAAGTTCATAAGGTCTTCCTTTGTAAGGCCGTATCCGAACAGGTGAAGCAGGGAGTATAGCAGCATGGAGCCATGTCCGCCGGATAAGATAAAGCGGTCACGGTTTGCCCACTCCGGGTTTGCCGGATTGTGGTTCATGTGGTGTGCCCAGAGCTCATAAGCCATCGGCGCACTGCCGAGGGGAAGTCCCGGATGGCCGGAATTTGCCTTCTGGATCGCATCTGCGGATAAAATTCTGATGGAATTGATCGCCAGATTGTCGATTGTGTTCATTGTTTCATTCCTCCTGATAATCCATAGGTGTGGTAACTGTTCATTTTCTTCACAGTTATCAGTGTTGTAACATGTTTTCACTATTACATTTATTTACCTTAATTTAATCTCTTTCATTACCTCGCTGCCTGCGGTAATCAGAGAATTGGTACGATTTTTGCCTGCTCTTACGAGCGATACAGAAAAGTCAAACTGTCCGTTAAACCTCTCGTGTCCGTCCAGGTTGTATTCCCTGCACGATTCCTCATTATACAGGATAAGCCTGTCCCCGTCAATGAGGACGCCTGTGTAGGCGTAGTCAAAATCAATGCTTGTAACCTTCTTTCCATCCGTGTTGTATACATCAAGCCGGTACGGACTTCCGGAGGTACTGTCGACAACGACAGCCGCATATTTATCTGAGTAGCAGATACTCTGGATCTCTTCATCCACCGGAACAAACGTGACATTTGTGTCCGGGATCACATTTTTTACAGAGATAAAGGTCAGCCCTTTATCGGAAAAGGCGCAGACCGTCTGATCATTTAAGTAGCGGATGCGTCCCACCATCTTGTCATCAAATTCTTCTTCAAAAGCGGCGATAAAACGGTTGTTGACATTTTTTCCGATCTCAGAGAAATCGTAGAACGCCACCTTGTTCTTCAGAGCGCCATTTTTCATATACATAACGGACATGACGATCTGTTTTCCGTCTGGAGAAAGCGCGATGTCCACCGGATATCCATCTCCGGATAAGAGCATCTTGATGTTGATCCCCAGCGACTCGCCGTCCTTCTTGAAGTAGAATATGTAGCTCGCCGTGCTGTCCTCAACAACTGCCGCCGCAACGCCGCGGGCAGATACCGCTGCTTTCGTGATCGGAAGCTGTGTCTTCGCCGTTCCGGTACATCCCTCTTTGCTGCAGATGTACATCTCGTTTCCCTGCTGGTCCGCGATCACAGCGTAGTCCCCGTTGATGTTGATGATCGGTGTTTTCATCTCATAGCTCTGGGTCCAGATCGTTTTGCCGGAGGCATCGATATAGGAAGCGCCGTCCTTTGTATACTTGATCACGTTGTCGCCGAACATGGCGAACTTCACAAAGCTGCTATCGCCGACCGTTTTTGACGCTTCTGCCGGTGCAGAAGTTTCCGCGGACGCCGTCTCATCTGGGGTTCTGCTTCCCGCCCCGGAAGCGCCAGAGCTTTCTGCCGAAGCAGTCTCACCGGCTCCGTCTGTCCCTGTACTGTCAGCCGCGGCGCTTGTCTCTGCTGCCTGTGTTTTCTTATCCGCGCCAGAGTTTTCTGTGTAGCGCATGGACCGCTCCCACTGGACGCTGTAGCCGGTATACTCATATTCATTCATGTACCGGTAGCCGGTAAAACCTAATGCCGCAATAAAACAGACGGCCGCGGCCGCGATGATCCGCTTTTTTCTTTTATATTTGGCAAGCCGGCCACCATCCATCGGTTCTTCCGATCCGTTGTCCGGCATCTGTACGATATTCTGTCTGAGCTGCCTTTTTTTGTTCTCTCTGTCCATAGATTGCATATCACTCATAAAAATCTCCTGAAAATGGACATATATAGGCTAGTATACACCATTTCCAGGAGATGCGCATTAAATTCTTTGTTTTTATTGCAGTTCATTTTGCGGGGCGGAACCAATCTTGACCTGCAAGATAATTTTTCAAAATTTTTACAGGTTCTGATACATTTTTAACAGGAGAAAAGTCTGAAATTTACGGCAGAACCAGCTTCTGCCCTGCCACAATATGGTCCACATTGTCCAGGTGGTTCAGTTCGCAGATTTCGGACAGCCGCTTCAAATTTCCATACTCTTTCCAGCAGATTCCGTATAACGTCTCCCCGTCACCGATCTCATAGATCCGGTAGCCGTTTGCGGACGCGGCAGCGTAATCGACGGGTTCCTTCTTGGAACTTTCCGTGCTGCTCTGTTCACTCTCTTTTCCCATTCCGACGCGGGGCTGGGTCGGAGACTCGGCGCTGGTGGACGGAACTGCCTCCTCTACAGCACCGGATGCGGCGGCGGTCTCATTGCTGGCTGCCGCCGCGGTGTCTGACGGCTGGCTCACTGTGCCCGTCTGCCCACCGGAACTGCCTGGCGTGGACTGCGCCTGCTGCCCATCTGTACTGCCTGTACTATGATTCTGCGTCTGATTGTCCACGCTGGCGGCCTCCGTATCCGTCGCGGCTTCCGTCGTCTCCATAGTCTCCGCCGCATAACTTTCCCCGGTCTCACCGCTGGCCTCTGTCGGGAACACATTTCCCGGGCGCTCCTCGATGACAAAATCCGGCTCCTGATTCAGCTTGTCCAGGTAATCACTCCAGTTCGCCGTCCCCGCAGGCACCACAGAAGTCAGCACAGACTCCATCTGCCGCATCTTGTGATAATTGTTGACGAGGACCACGCCTCCTGCCAGCACCGCCACCGTGAGGACCCCGCAGGCCGTCCCCAGGATTCCGGACTTATGCCGTCCGGCATCCGCCTGTTCTTTCCGAACCGTCATCCGCTGGCGGAAATCCTTAATGACCTTCTCGTGGGACCCGGACTCCACCCGGCGAACATCTTTCCGCGTCACCATGTAATCCTGCATCATCTGATTCCGCTCATAGTAGATACAGTGGCCCTTTAACCGGTAAAATCCGTCCTCCGACGTGACATAGACCGCCTCCTCGCCTTCCAGTCCATGATTCAGGTACATAAGCTTGTTCTTCCCATTGAAATACTGGTTGTGCTGCTTCCAGTAATTCAGCGGACTCAACTGGCTCGACGGCGCCCCGCAGATAAACCATCCCTGGACCGTCCGCTTCGGAAATGACTCCTCAATTCCCCGGTATGCCTTCTTCCAGGCATTCTCCGAGAATTCTATCTTCTCCCCGGACACCTCCACGTCCTCCATCTCGATGGCCCCATCGATAAAGATATACGGCGTCCCGTCATAATTTTCCGTGCTGCCCAGCAGAAGTCCCACCCGCAGCGTCTGGTTTCCCGCCGGATACAGGCGCTTTAAATATGTATTTACATAATCCTCCACATACAGCCGGACCACCTGGTCCGTGTCGCCGATCTGGCGGATATTTTTCGGAAGTTTCGGAAACGGATTGTATAATTCTCCCATGCTGTCACCTCGTTCTATCTTCAGGCGGCCGGCATGTCCAGATACCGGCCGCCTCTATATTTACGCGAACCACGAAACCGTGCTTCGTCGGATTCTTTCCGAAGTATAGCATGATACACCCGCAAAACATGTCAAAACGGTGCAGCCTGACTGGAAAAGTTTTCGACACGTCTCCCAATGATCCGCATCCCGAGACAGATGCTGCGGCTGATGCAGTCCGCCAGGCGCATGACCATGGACAGGCGGATGCTCTGCAAAAACAGGGGATCCCCGCTCTCCGCCCCGCCGACGATCCCGGTAATGGAGATGTCACCCACGGCGGCAAGCTCCTTCCGAACGCCCAGTCCCGGGCGGAGCGGTCCTTTTTCCAGTGTCACGAGCCCCACATGATCCCAACGGCCAACGGCGGCATCCACGGCGATGATGATCGCGTCCGGATAATGTTCCTCGATATGCTCCAGCGTCCGGTCAAGATTCACCGCATGGACCGGATGTTCCAGTGTCCCGATCACCACCACATTGCTGATCTCCTCCGCCTCCAGCCGTGAACCAATGAGCGGCCCCAGGCTGTCCCCCGTGGACCGGTCCGTCCCGATACACAAAAACACCACCTGGCGGCGGCCAGATGCCCGCATCTCATTCATCAAAAGAAGCAGAAGTCTCGCCGCAAATTTCTCCGCTTCAAATCCCGCTTCCGTATCATAATAAGTGATCTTCCGCCTCCCGAATCTCATGGTAAACACTCCGTTTCCTGGCTGGTTTCTATGAGACATTATAGGCAGAATACGCAGAGATTATACATGTTATTCCCTCTCCGTTCTGTTCGTTACTTTTCACGATATTTTTATGTAATATGGAATTTCTCAAAAATCTCCCATTATAAAAAAGAATGTGCCTTGGCACATTCTCGCGCCTCGCGCGGTCACTTGCGACAATCTACATCTTCGCGCGAGTGCGCATCTTTGGCACGTTAGTGCCTTTTTATGTAACAGGGAATTCCTCGGAATTTCCTGTTACATAAAAAAGAGACCAGGTACCCTCAAATACCCAGTCTCTCATCAAATCTCTATTTTGCTTAGTAATCAAAGTGCATCATATCCGCTCTGCTGAATCCGGCTCCCCAGTTCCATCCATGTTTTCCAAATGCCTTCACAACATCACTGTCACGTCCAATGGAATACGGATTCACGCCCGGCTCCCATTTATTTCCGACGAGAACTGTTGTACCGTCTACATCGATCTGCGGGTTTGCGTCAGGATTGATATCAATGGCAGTTCCAGAACTATGGTTGCTTCCAAGTCCGTTGCTTCTCCAGTTGTATCCGCCGACACTCTCGATCGGGAACTGCTCCGGTCCATTATAGATCTCTGTAAAGATCTCCTTTACATCATTCGCGATGGAGCTTAACACCTGCACATGCGCTGTTCCGGCAACCTTCTGGCCATTTCTCAGTCTCCATACCGGAATCTCCACACTGACCATCTCAGCGGATGCGGTCGCATCACACGGATTGGCCGCGATTCGGTCAACCTGTTCTCTCACTTTTGCTATTTCATCCGGATTGTAAGCATCCCAATTATAATATTTTGAAGAATAGTGATAAGCTGCCTTATCTATTTCGCTCAAGTAATCAGCTTTCAGATACCAGTCCGGATCATAATTATAGCCATAATTCCAATAACCGGAATGATTCGAATTGCTGTTACTGTTAGAACCACCGCTACTGTTTCCGGAAGTTCCAGAGCTGCTGTTCTTCGTCTCCCCACCGGCTTTCTGCTTTACCTCGCCGCCAACGACCCAGGCACCGATCCTGTTTACCTGATAGCCGTCCGGTGTTGTCGTATTTCTCAGGACATAGCCGTTTTCATCAAAATAGAAGCTCTCTGCCATTCCATCATTGTCCGTATCGATCCATGCCCATCTTCCCTTCGGATAGGAACCGTCATCAAACTGGTACCACATTCCGTTCGCGTCGGATTTCCATGTTCCCGCAAATGAGGCAAATGGCATTGCCATGCAGAATACCGCGGCAGCAACCGCAATCTTCATTCCAAGCTTTCTCATCTTTTGTTTTCCTCCCCTGTGATGCCGTTCTTCCTGTCTTTTCCGCACCACTTTAAAATATACTTTTTCTCCAACTATCCAGTACCTTTATAGTTACAAGCAAAAATCCATTCCGGATCAGCTGCGCCGATGGGATTTTTGCCTTCCAGCTTATGTTCTCTTGCGGTCAGCACAGCAAGTGCGCAGACCTACTGAACAGTTATCTTTTTCTTTTCCATTCGTTTTTTATACGAATCGGTATTTTCGTCGGACTTGCTGAGCGTTTTTTACTTTGCCGTCTCTTCCTGGCTCTTATAAACAGCAATCGCGTCACTTATATTGGACGCTGCTCCGCTTCTCACGATATCCGCCAGCGCCTGCAGCTTCTCAGAAGTCATATAGCCTTTTCCTATATATACCTCGTAGTTATCCGTAATAAACAGCGATTTCTCCTTCGCCGCTGTACGCGTACTGCGGAGTTTTTCCGACAAAGAAGCAAGATCATCCTCCATCCGGCCGATCTCTTCTTTATTGTTTGCCGTGATCTCGTCGGAGATGATCGTCCGCGTCACGGTATCGAAGGTCGTCAGCGCTTCTTTCTTTTTCCGGTTGATCTCAGCCACATCCTGATCGAGCTGGGCAATCTCGTCATCGAATTTCTGGAGATTGTAGATCGTCTCGTTCTTGTCCCGGCGGATCGTCTTCGCGATCACTTTCATCTCTTTTTTATTTGCACGGATCTTCGCACGGATGCCAAGTCCCTCTTTCAACACGTCCATGTAGCGCACCTTGGTCATATTTCCCACCGTCACATAGATTCCGCCGAAAATAAGGATCGCCGCCACATAAATTCCAACGAGATACATGGTCCGTCTCTCCGGGATCAGAAAATACGTGCCGCAGGGAATCGCAAGAAAACAGATCAGGATCGTCACAAGAAGTGCCAGAAAATCCTTAAATGTCCTCGTAAAGTAAAGTGCGTAGTAATAATTTCCCCGGCAGAAGCCCGGAACATGATTGGCCTTAAATAAGGTCTTCATCTGATCCGCCAGTTCTTTATTTTCCCGCACAAGTCCCCGGGTGTCCTCCTCGATCCGTTCCTTGACGCCCTGGTTTTTTGCTTTTTCACGCTTCGCTTTTACTTTTTTAAGCCGCTCCTGGGCCTTTCCGAGTTCCGCGTCATAGCTTTTTGTGATCTCTTCTTTCCGCTGCTTCACCGTCTGACTGATGGTTTCTGTAACAGAACGCTGTTTTCCCTTAAGGGAACTCTCTAACTTTTTCTCGTCCGCTTCGAGCTGCTCCACTTCTGTATTCAGAGCTTCCAGTTCCTGTACTGCCTGTCCTGCGCTGGCAAAAAAAGCAGCATAATCTGTAATTGGCTGTCCCATCTTTTGTCCTCCTGGCTCTGGTTCAAGTATGTCATCAAAATGTCCATATAGATATAGATTACTACAATTTTTCTGACGATACAAGGCATTTTGGGCAAAATGTTGTGCCTTTACTTTCTGGAAAAAATCCGTTATACTGTTTTTCAAATCATGATCGTGAAAGCAATCGAATGGAGGACGTTTTTATGTTCCGGATCTGGGGAAAAATATGGAAAGATAACCATCTTGTGCGAGATATGGTTTCCTGCAATAACGACTATTCCATGTCAAGAACCGCCATGGTATTTCAGGCACTGGATGAGATCTGCCATGAATTTGACTTAAGCCAGCCAATCTGGCTCGACTCGAATATCCGCGACTTTCAGCTGCATGATAAGACGCGGTTTACGAAGGACAGTTTTATTGAATCGATCGATTTTGATTATCTGGAATTTCAGGTGATCGAGGAGTAAGCTCCGGTTCATGCACCGTGCAGGCAAAAACCGGAACGAAAGCAGGATAACCTTCCGGGAAATATGGTAATCACCTGATGGATCTCCGCAGGCAGTGTCTTGCCGACGGAGAACAATCAAATTCAAGTCGAACGTCCGTGAGACTTGGCGCGTGATTCTGGTCAGCGCAAGCTGACATATTCTTTACAGAATCACTGCGCATCCTCGCGGAGCGTTTATCTCAGTTGGAGATTGGACTCCCACTGAGACTAATTTGTTATGACTCACCACCTGAAATGGTGGGAGTCTTCTCGACTGAGATAAAAATCAGCCCAACATCCTATCGTGTATTTCCTGTCTGGAGAACACCTGGATATCGGGCTGATTTTTATTTTCATGTCTATCTACGGCTGACTTTTTGCGAATGTTTTTTCTCTTTCTGCCATCTGCATACTTCGCCTCACAAGCCGCATAAAATATTCGTCCTTATAACTTATAATCTCTTGAGAAGCGCCTCTCTTGCCTCCTCATAGCCCGGTTTTCCAAGCAGGGCGAACATGTTCTTCTTGTAGCTCTCAACACCCGGCTGGTTAAACGGGTTGACACCAAGGATGTAGCCGCTGACGCCGCAGGCAAACTCGAAGAAGTAGAACAACTGGCCAAGGCTGTAAGCATCCTGCGCCGGGATCTTCACCATAAGATTCGGCACGCTGCCGTCTGTGTGCGCGAGGATCGTTCCGTTCATGGCGCTCTTGTTTACAAAATCAACCGTCTTTCCTGCCAGATAGTTCATACCATCTGTGTCGACATCCTCTTTCTGAAGGACGATCTCCGCCGGAGATTCTTCCACGTTCAGAACGGTCTCGAACATGATACGTGCGCCGTCCTGGATAAACTGCCCCATGGAGTGAAGGTCTGTTGTGAGATCAACGGCTGCCGGGAAAATACCTCTCTGGTCTTTTCCTTCGCTCTCACCGAAGAGCTGTTTCCACCACTCAGATACATAATGAAGGCTCGGCTCGTAGTTTGCTACGATCTCCACCTGTTTTCCTTTTCTTAACAGGATGTTGCGGACCGCGGCATATAAAAGTGCCGGGTTCTTCTCATACTCTGTCTCAAGAGCGACCTTTCTTGCGTCCGCTGCACCTGTCATCAGGGCGTCGATATCTGCTCCGCTGACTGCGATCGGTAAAAGACCTACGGCTGTGAGCACAGAAAAACGTCCTCCAACGTCATCCGGAACAACGAAGCTCTCGTATCCCTCTTCGTTTGCCAGATTCTTTAAAGCTCCCTTTGCCTTGTCTGTGGTCGCATAAATTCTCTTGTTGGCCTCTTCCTTGCCATACTTGCCGATCAGCATTTCCTTGAATACGCGGAAAGCGATCGCCGGCTCTGTGGTTGTGCCGGACTTAGATATAATATTAATGGAGAAATCTTTTCCTTCCAGTACATCCTGAAGATCATGGATATATTTGCTGCTGATGCTGTTTCCTGCGAAATAGATCTCAGGAGTTTTTCTCTTTCCCTTCGGCAGCACATTGTAGAAGCTGTGGGATAAAAACTCGATCGCAGCGCGGGCTCCGAGGTAAGATCCGCCGATACCGATCACGAGAAGCACATCGGAATCTCCCTGAATCTTTTCTGCCGCTTTCTTGATCCTTGCAAACTCTTCTTTATCATAATCAACCGGGAGGTCGATCCATCCAAGATAGTCATTGCCTGCACCGGATTTCGCTGTCAGGACATCTTTCGCGCCCATAACGGTGCTCTTCATGTTTTTCATTTCCTCTTCGCTGATAAATCCGGCTGTCTTGGAATAATCAAATACGATTTCTTTACCCATAACCCTGTCTCCTTTTCTTGTGTGAGATTCACAATCTCCGTTCGTTATTATACCACTTCGTGAAACCCTTGACAATGGACGGAAGCAATTTTATCGGCACTACATCTTCACTCATCATCCGCTTTTCTCCCCCAGGTTTTAAGCACTGCGCCGTGCTCATGATTTTTCGATTTGTTTGCCGTTCTGTTTCACCGTCTGCCTTGTATTGTTAAAATATGGACTACCTTGCTGATTTTATACCCCGCCACTCTGCAATGTATTAAACAGCGTCTTCAGCATGTCCAGCTCCGCCGGCGGGATTGAATTCCGTATCAGATCCAGCCTGTCCGAATCTTTCAGCATCTCCTCCGGTTGCTCCCTGCTCGCGGCGATCTGCTTCAGGCTCTCGCTCAGATGATTGATACTCTGGGCAAGCTCCGTCTCACTTGTCGGTACTTTTCCGCCTGTTCCTGAATTTTCCTGTCCACTATCCCGGACATTTTGAACTGTGCCTCTATTATAATCGGCCTTTCCCGCCGTTTTTTTTGATGAACTGCCTGCGCTGTTCCCATTTACGGCCTGGTCGTCCTCATTTTCCTGGAACGCGGGTCCTTTTCCGTCCAGACGTGACGTTCTCCCGGTGTCCCTGGTCCTGGCGAGACTCCCTTTTTCCACCTGGTCCGTTTCCCCGTTCCCGTTAGCAGCCTGTGCGTCCTTCTTTTTTCCAAGGACAGAAAAGCGGCTGTTGAGCTTTTCTTTTCTCGCATTCTCCTGGTTTCTTCCATATCCAATGCTGCTGGTGCCTGAAAAATCTACGATATCGGAAGAGCCCACCGCCTTTTTCCGCTCCTGCCCGGCGTAGGCGCTGTTATCCACACTTTTATAAAAATGCGGAGAGTTTTCCACATAATCAACTAAATGATCCGCAAGCTGTTTCCGTTTTGTCCCGGCACCGATCCCGTTGTCCACAAATGCGAGGAACAATCCGCCAAAAACGCCCGCTGCCCCGTAGAGCACAATATAATAGTTGTCACACCGATACCAGTAAGCACCGAACGCCGCCGCTCCGCCTGCCATAAAGCAGAGGATCATCGCCTGCACCGACAAATTGTCCCACCCGTCAAGGCTCATGTGCATGAACCGGAATCCGTAGAGCTGTTTTTCTATGTACGCGTTCACATTTCGGATCCCGTGGTTAATAAGGAACACATTTTCCATGCGCTGTTTCAGCGCCTTTAAATTTTTATCCTTCGTGAGAGCCATGTTTCCGGTTTCTTTGATCAATCTTTTGTAGAGGCTGCCTGTTACGAGTGTGCTGAGTGTCCCGAGCGCACAGATCGATGCCAGGACATAGAGCATTCTCCCTGTCTGTAAAAATTCCAGCATAATCAGTTCCCCTTTCTTCGTCCAGATCAATTCCAGATGATGCCACTAATTATACCGGCCTAGAATGTTTTTGAGAAGGTTGAGAACGGAAGAATCGTTCGTCAAATGGGGACAGGAATCGCGTTTTAAGGTGATAGTGGAGGTAAAATATTCTCGTAGAAAGTAGTTCTCGCAGCTTTCTTGCTCCAGAAAACTTTTTGAGTCTTCTCTTTTTAGATTCTCTTTACAAGTGCAAGCATCAGGTTCACGGAATGCTCAACAGCCTTTGCCTCAAACTCGCCGTAATCCATATGGGCGCTGTCATCTGCCTTGTCGGAGATCGCACGGACGATCAGGTACGGAACCTTGTTTAAGTATGCGGCCTGAGCGACTGCTGCGCCTTCCATCTCTGTGCAGTACGCGTCGAAGGTGTCATGGATCCAGTTCTTTTTCTCCTTGCTGTCGATAAACTGGTCACCGCTGGCAACGCGTCCCTTGAAAGTGCTGATATCCGGGTTTGCCTCTCTGCATGCCTCTTCCGCGAGAGCTAAAAGTCGCTCATCCGCCGGGAATTCCTTCACGCCAAGCTGGGGAATCTCACCTGCCGGATATCCGAATCCGCCTGCGTCCACATCGTGCTGTACTGCAACAGTAGAGAGAACGAGGTCACCGATATTGATCTCATTTCTTAAGGAACCTGCGATTCCTGTATTTACGATTCCATCCACCTGATAAAGATCCACAAGGATCTGGCTGCAGATACCGGCGTTTACCTTACCGATACCGGAACGAACGATGACAACGTCCTTTCTCTCCAGTTTTCCCTTGCAGAAATTCATTCCTGCCACTGTCTTCATCTCTGTCTCTGTCATTTTCGCGCGAAGCTTCTCGACTTCCACTTCCATTGCTCCGATAATACCAAGCATTTGAATTCCTCCGTGTTGTATCATATGATTTTAGTCTGATCTCAAATATAACAGTTTATCTGTTACCCTCAAATATAGATTCTGTCTGAGTTTCAGACGTGTTCTTACCGTCTTTATCGTTCTCATTATACGGGATACAGAGCGGAAGGTCAAATAAAATCCTTAGCTCATCCGCCGATAAAATCCTCAACTCATCCGTCGATCTCCAGAATGACCAAGTCACTAAGTTCGCTCGCTCTTCTACTCACCTCGAACTAAGCTGACCCGTTTTTAATAATTCCGATATTTGCTTCGTCTGTAACCTGTAAACTTATTTTTTCCGTCTGGAAATCTTGCTTTATCGCCTATCCTCAGCTCTTTCCGCGCTTCTCTTGACAATGATTCTCTGCTGTGAGTATAATAAGGATACTTTCAAACTGGCCGCAAGGTCATATTTTTTACAAACGGAGGTTTTTATATGGTATACAAGACACAGGGCACCTGCTCCAGAGAAATCCATTTTGATGTAGAGAACAACAAACTCAAAAATGTAAGCTTCGTTGGCGGCTGCAATGGAAACTTAAAAGGTATCGGCCTTCTCGTTGAAGGCATGGATATCGACGATGTCATCAAGAGAGTCGAAGGCGTAAGCTGCAACGGCCGCCCAACCTCATGTCCAGACCAGCTTGCAAGAGCTTTAAAGCAGTACAAAGAGCAGCAGGCTTAAACATCAAAAGTGAGTCATTTCCAGACGTAAAAATAGCCCCGCAAGAGGTTTGTTGTGCGCGGGGCTATTTCTTTTATTCAGTTCATAAATTGTCGAATCATTATTCTCACCGGCCTCGACCGGTTTTATCTACGGTGTCTTCCCATCAACCATCTCCCTTTATCAGTTTGTGTCTATATTATCCGGCCGGAATAATATACTAAAGTATTAAAGGTTAAACTGCATGGTCGGTGAGAAGAACACCGTCTGTCTGTGTGGATTTGCCTTCTGCATCATCGCCCCACTGAACTAAATGTATTGCACGAGCACGGTAATAACGATTAACTTCACATCCTGACACTGTAAATCCTACATGATATGATGTTAGGTTCTCATCTTCTTTAATAGTTTTTTCAAATTCCCAATGTCCAACCTGTACCCACTTTTCTTTTGATTCATCCCACATATCCAAAAATACAGATTGATAAATATCATCCACTACACTATGTGCAAATGTATCTACAGAAATATGTAATGTTCCATCTTGTTTATTAACCAGTTCCAACATTCCTGCTGAAAATACTCTTCCTCTTGCACTGTTAGGTGTAATATCACCATCACTTACACATGTATCAGCTAATAGCCTACTTTGTGTGTATGCATTTAGCAGACTATTCCTCACGTCTTTTAGCCCTGCAAACGCAGTTCCACACGTCATCAATGTAAATATTAGTGCCATCCCGATAATCCTTTTCATTACTTTCATTCACTAATCTCCTTTACTTATTTTTATAAATATAAACGTATGTAAAAGAGATTTGTGACCGATTTTTAAAAAAAATTTAGATATTCTAATATTTTTTCAAATTCCTCTTTTTCTATATATCCAAATAAGTAATAATAGCTATTGTTTATTGTAATAAAGCATTCACATTCCTGATTGTTATCCTCTAAGTCATTAATATAATATTCTATATCTTTATTAATCCATTTGTTAAATATAATTCCTTCCTCATTTCTATCTGACTTTATTTCTGCAGAAACACTCATTTCCTTCTTTCGTTGAATAAGGTAAACACTTTTTCCGCAATAAGAAAATTCTATCTGCCCTCCGTCTTCATAAATATCATAATTTATAAACTGTAATTCTTTCGGAATATACCCCAATTTTAATACGGGAAGTCCTAATTCACTCTCCAATGCTTCATATGCCTGTTCCAATTTTGAATTACTTGGCATATTTTTATCATTATCTAGAGAAATTGTAGCCTCATTTCTTCTAACCTTTAAGAAATAACTCTTCTTCCCAATCGCCGTCCCCCCAAACATCCCTGCAATCACTGCCACCAACGCCGCAGTAGCAAGGACCTTCTTCTTTCCGAATCGTATCACTTTCTTCTCATTCTTCTTTTTCTCTTCCGCTTCAGAGATTACTGTTACCGTCTTCTTTGGAAGCTCTTCTGCAATTTGAATGTTGGCTGATTCGTTCTGTGGAACCAGAGTCGGTGTCTGGGAGGCGGTTTCCTTTTCAAGTTCGGCTTTTCGTGCCAGGAAACGTTTCATGAGTCGATCTTCGGCGCCAGTGAAGTTTACATCTTTGAAAGTCTCGTTTGCCTGATCCAGCTGTTTTAACAGCTGATCATCCGAATAGCCAAACGCTTCCCGAAGACATTCGCTTATTTTCTGATCCTCACGATTCTCCGTGTCTGCCATGATTCAGCACCTCGCTTCTTCCTTTGTATCTATTAGGGGTTGACATTTCTCTTTCAGCCGTTACTATTAAATAGTCAGCAGCTGTGAAATTCTTGCTCCATGGAGGCAATTTTTATGAAAACCATTCTTCTCACCGGCGGTGGTACAGCCGGTCACGTTACTCCGAACCTTGCCCTGATTCCGTCTCTCAAGGCAGCCGGATATGATATTCGATACATTGGTTCCTACAATGGTATGGAACGCAAACTGATTGAAAACGCAGGTATTCCTTACGACGGAATCTCTTCCGGAAAACTGCGCCGATATTTCGATTTAAAGAACTTTACCGACCCATTCCGCGTATTAAAAGGTTACGCAGAGGCCTTAAAGTTGATGAAAAAATACAAACCGGATGTTCTCTTCTCTAAGGGCGGCTTTGTTGCGGTTCCTGTTGTCCTCGCTGCAAAGCATTACCACATTCCGACGATCATCCACGAGTCCGATATGACTCCAGGTCTGGCAAATAAACTCTGCATTCCGTCTGCAAAATGGGTATGCTGCAACTTCCCGGAGACCTTAAAGTATCTTCCGGAAGGAAAGGCAGTCCTCACAGGATCCCCGATCCGTGCAGAACTCCTTCAAGGTGACCGTCTTGCCGGTCTGCAGTACACAAACCTCTCTGCGGCAAAACCGATTATTCTTGTAATCGGTGGAAGTCTGGGCTCCGTAAAAGTAAACGGCGCGGTCCGCAGTATTCTTCCAAAGCTCTTAGAACAATTCCAGGTGATCCATATCTGTGGAAAAGGGAACCTGGATGAGTCCCTGATCGGAACTCCCGGTTACGTTCAGTATGAATATGTTGACAGTCCGCTGAAGCACTTATTTGCGGCAGCTGATCTGATTGTCTCCAGGGCAGGTGCAAATTCCATCTGTGAAATTCTTGCACTCAGGAAGCCGAATGTCCTGATTCCGCTCTCCGCAGCGGCCAGCCGTGGAGATCAGATCCTGAATGCCAATTCTTTTGCAAAACAGGGGTATTCCACGGTTCTGGAAGAGGAGAAAGTGACTGACGCCACTCTTTTTGACGCGATTCACGATACCTACGAGAACCGCCGGACATTCATTGATAGTATGGAAAAGAGCCATTTAAATAATGCAATTGATACGATCATGAAATTGATCAACGATTGTGCTGATCACAAATGACCGCGGTCCATACGACTTTTCAGGTTTTCTCTTAAGTATTTTCTTGCTCTTGAAATTCGCGAACGACACATGTCGTTCGTGATTTCAAGACGCTCACAAATTTCTTCAGTCGTAAATCCCTGGATGAAATACATCACCGTGACATCCTTCCACGATTCCCTTAAACCATCCAGGACCTCGAAGATCTGACCGTAGCTTTCTCTGCTAATTACGGATTGCAGCGGATCGTATGTGGAAAGATCTGCGACATACTCCAGTTCACTCACATCTTCGTCCTCATTCGGCTTGATGCTTCGCTTCTCTTTTCTAAAATAGTCGATACATTTATTCTCGACAATACGCGCCAGCATCACTTTTATAGCTTTTTCACTCTCTAGCTTCCCGCCATAATCCGCCCGGTAGAACGACCAGAATGCTTCCATGACAATGTCTTCCACATCATCATATGGCACTCCGATCGCATAAGCCAGCTTCATATACATTTGAGCATATTTCGTAATCAGTACTTGCAGCAGTTCATCTTTGTCCTGCGGCATAAATTCTCCTTTAAAAATCTCTCTGATTACAGTGCATCTTTAATCTTTTCTGCTGTCTCAGCAAGAACCTCCGGATCTTCTTTTCCCGGTTCCCATCCAGCGATCACCGGACCGCCCTCATAGCGCGGGATCACATGTACATGGAAATGGAATACCGTCTGTCCTGCTGCTTCACCGTTATTCTGTACCAGGTTGAAGCCTGCGCAGCCCAGGGATTTCTTCATTGCGGTTCCGAGTTTCGCTCCTAACGGAAGTACTTTTGCAGCAATCTTCGGATCCAGCTCGGTAACGTCCTTAAAGTGTTCTTTCGGAAGGATCAGGGCGTGACCTTTCGCAGCCGGACCAAGGTCCAGAATTACACGGAAATCTTCATCCTCATATACAGTTGAGGAAGGAATCTCACCATTCGCGATCTTACAGAAAATACAGTTACAGTCTTTCATCTTTTGATACCTCCGTCCGCCCACCGGTCTCTGGCAGGCCTATGATATAAAATTATAGCAAGCACAAAGCCTATTACAAGGCCAGACAGGTGTGCGATATTGTCCACACCGGTGCTTGTATATCCTAAATACAGGGAGAAAAAGATCATGATCACAAGTTGTCTTGTATTCAGATCTTCCAACTGCCCTCTGTTGGCCGTAACCACATAAAGCAGGCCGCCGACCACTCCAAAAATTGCGCCGGATGCCCCGGCTGATACTGTCATTGTATCAGCTGTGTGCGCCATCATAGACACCCAGTTCGAGCCAATTCCGCAGAGCAGGTAAAATATCAGGTACTTCACATGTCCCAGTGCCCGTTCCAGGTTGTCCCCGATCACAAACAGGACCAGCATATTGTTCATAATATGCCGGATTCCAAAATGCATAAACATCGCTGTCAAAAGCCGGTAATACTCACCGTCCTCCAGGACTGCAGGTGCAAACATCGCGCCCTTTGTATACATGAAATACGCGTCCTCCGAGGAATCGGTGATCTCCAGATACAGGAAAAACAGCACATTCAGAGCAATCAGAAGTCCATTTACATAAGCCTTCTTTCCATATCGGCTTCCCATGGGTCTCATCCTTTCTACTCTGTTATTTCATGACCCCAAGTCCTTTTGCGATGATCGTGATAAAGTCCTGGACATTCGTCACGATAGTCGTTGCGGAGAGGCTTCCGCGGTCCATCAGCTTGTTTACCACAAACTCGTCCGCATCAACAGTATAGAGATATACCGGGCGGATCGTTCCGTCCTTCATAACGCGGAATGACGGAGTCATATTGCCCGTGGCAATCGTGTGAAGCATTGTAGCTAAGCAGATCACACAGGTGGCATCCCGCACCATATCGCGCATGGCGCTCTGTCCTTTATACGCGTCTCCGATGACTTCCGGCATTGGACCGTCATCGCGGATCGAACCGGTCAGAACAAACGGAACATGATTCTTCACGCATCCATAGATAATACCATTGTCAATGTGATTATCCTCGATAAATTTCGGAATGGAACCGCTTCTGCGGACCTTATTTAGTACATCCAGGTGGTTGTAATGGCCATTCGGCTGGGATACCTGCGTGTAGATATCCTGTCCTAGTGCCGTATGCAGCAGCGCGCCCTCCAGGTCGTGGGTCGCGAGCGCGTTTCCTGCCATCAGACCGTGGGCATATCCGTTATCGATCAGGGACTGCATTGCGTTTCTCGCGTCATAGTCGAAGGAAAACGCCGGTCCCATGACCCAGACGATCTTCCCATGTTCTTTTTCATAGCGAAGAAGGTCCATCAGGCGGTCATAGTCTCTCGCATAGGAGGTCTCCCTGCTTCGTCCCTGGCGGAACACAAATTTATCCGCAAGCGCGTCCGCTTCTGTCTGGAATCCTGTACTGTGGACATAAATTCCCTCCTCGCAGGCTTCGCTCCGTCCAAGAATAACCTTGTCACCTTTTTTGAGATTTCTGTTTTCGACTACCTCCAAATGTCCGTCCGGGCAGATCACAACGCTGGAATCCATGCGGCTCTCTTCCGCTAACACCCACTTGCCCTGAATCTTAAAATATTCCGGGAACATAGATGTGCTGTGAAAGTATTCTGGGGCAACCCCATCGATCTCCACGATTTCCCATTTCGCGTCAGGGGCCTTGATAAACTGTTCCTTTGAAAAATCGGGCTGATGATATTCTGGCATCTGAAAAGCCATAATACCCCTCCTTTCATCATTGATGGATATATCATAGACCAAATGTCCGAAAAACACCACCCCTGTTTTGTATTTTTACTTTCTCTTTAACGGAACTTTTACCCAGGAGATCCTACAAAAAACGGTATCTCTGATCCGCAAAAGAGAGCATTTCCCCTGGTTCTATATGAATACTCTCATTTGTCTCCAGGAACCGCCCATTTACACTGGTTCCATTCGTTGAATTGAGATCCGTGATCATATATCCGTCCTTATCTTCTTCAATTTTCGCGTGGATCCGGCTGATCTGAGGCAGATTCAGGCAGAAATCTGATATTTCCCGGTTCTTTCCAATAATAAACGGGAAATATCGGACCAGGACGTCCTCGCCCCCATTTTCCGGGACGAGACGTCTTGTCGCCGGGTATATCTGTCTTCCCGTAAGAAGCACTGTCTGCATTTCATCAGATTCTCTTTGTCTTACATCAGTTCTTAAGTCATTAGGATCAGTATAAATGCCATTCTCATTATTTTCTGCATCTCCCCACACTTCCGCCATATCTCTCCGGTATTCAATTTTGTCCGGCATTCCTCCGCGCTCCCTGTCCTCTTCTTCCCGGAACTCAACTTCCCAGTCCTCTTCTGTTTCCCCGGTCTCTTCTTCATCTTTTTTCACACGAAAGAATATCACGCCGGCCATCAGCACACCTTCCGCCGCAAGGATTCCCCATTTCCATTCCAGAATCCGATCGATTCCGACGATAAAGTAAACTGCCACCGGAACAGCTGCCATCAAAACCGCAAACAGCACTGAAAACAAGTTTTTCCCGTGCTTCAGCCCTTTCTCCTCTGCCAGTTCTTCTGTCTCGCCTGAAAGATCCGTTTTCTTGATTTCAGAATATCTGTACTTTCCTTCTGATCCATTTTGCTTTTCTCCCTGATGTCGCGGCAGCTCTCCTGCTGCCCCTGTCCCATATTCCCTGACCATTTTTCTCTCTGCTTCATATAACTTTTCCTTTCCAGTGTTTTCCCCGAAAATATCTTCTTTCCCGTCTCTTTCTCCCGCCCGCAGACATTTTTCCAGATCCCGGATCCCCAGATTTTCCTTTTCTCCTGCCCGAAACAGAGCGAATGCCAGAACTACCGCGTCTCCGTCTGTGTGATCCACATGGTCCAGAATATACCGTGCCAGTTTCCGGAAACTCTCCTCAAACTGACTGCCACTCCCTGGAAGAAGGCAGAAATTCGCTTTCAGGTCATCCGGATCCACATAGATCATATCCGGTTCCAGACAAAGCTGGTCTCCGTCCATCAGGAACCTTTCCAATGCCGTCATGGTGACGACCAGATCACTGGTGATCTGCCGGATCTCCTTTGCCTTAAATGACCGGTATTCCATCATTCTGGCTAGCGACTGTCTCGACGTGATATTAAAATACAGGAATGTCTCCCCATCGATCCTTTTTTCCTGAAACGGCAGAAGTCCGTTGATCCTGTTTTCCGACAGCATCCGCAGCGCATAGGATCCCCCGATCTCTTTTTCCGGGTGCAGTACCATGTAATTTCGGTTCATTTCTCGTTTAAATTCTGTTTTCATCAGTCATCGATCCTGTCTTTTATTTTCTTCAAGGCGTCCTGCTGCCGCAGAAAAGTCTCCGGGTGGATATCCGCCCGCTCTATATGAAGACTCCAGTCCCCCGCCGCCGCGTCACCTTCTGCCGTCAGCGCTCCCAGATTCAGATGGAGCTCATATGCTCCCAGATAAAGCCTTGGGTTCCCCATCTGGCTTCCCTCCTGCTCAAAAGAATCTATCGTCTTTTTCTCATTGACGTTATTCCTGGCCCGCTCCAGTGTTTCCTCCAGGATCATACTGCCAGTCACCGTATCATGGACCGTGTAGGCATATCGGATAAATGCCGTCAGGGATAGTAAGACCACCGAAAGAATTATGGATGCCTCTACCGTTATGCTGGCGCTGTAATATTTCTTTATGCAAGTCGTCTTTCTCATATCATCCTCATAAGCACCATCCACAGTGACGCAGGTAAAAGAAACGGCAAAAACGGCAGCCGCAGTTTTCGGATATTTTCCCTTCCAGTTCCGATCTGTGCGCCGACCATTATCGCAAGCCCAAATATTCCGCAGAAAATCTGCCCGGAGATCAATAACAGCACACACTCCTGCCACCCAAGGAAAAATCCGGATACAATAAAAAACCACCCGTCGCCCTCACCCAGGAGCCCCCTTGTCAACATTCCAATCAGCAAAAGCGTAATTCCAGGAATCATCGCCAGAACGATCTCCCCCGGAAGCCGTTCCTTCCATATGCAGGTTATGATCCCTACTGCCGCTCCGCCTGCCAGTACCTCCAGGCTTATGCTTCTCGTTCTGAGATCCTGCCAGGCTGCGGTTCCTAAAAAAACAAAAAACAGATTCATTCTGTCTCCCCCTTTTTCCTCACACAGTATGAGCACAATCCCAGATGTTCCGCCTCATCCTTCGGTACTTCCCGCACATAGGATATCATAGACCTGCAATTTTTATCGCAGTGATAGTGCTCGCCTGCCGTCGTGATATAGACGGTCTCCGATCCATCTCCCTTTTTCCCGCAGACGGCACAGGGCGTTCGCTTTTCTCCGGGAACCTTGCCGTTTTCTGCCTCAGATCTTGTGACAGTCATGTACTCATTCGAAATATAATGGCAGTCCCGGAACAGGTGATATCTCCCTATTCCGGCCCCTACATAGACCATCTCCGTCTGCTCATCCCCATCACCATCTCGAGAAGTCCCGTCTCCCTTTAATTTCCCGGGAATTCCGATCCAGGACCTCCGTTTCACAGCCGCAGTCTCCGTCTGTTTTCCCAGAACTGCCTCAAAAAATGGAATCTCCTCCTGATACTCCACCGCAAACTCGATCTCACCGTTCTCTCCGTATACATCTGCCTTTTTCACCGTCACATGATCCGCGTACTGCCCGGCTTTTCCCCGGATCCAAAGAGCTGCCGCAACGTCCGTACAGAATGCCGGCAACTCACTGTCTCCGGTTTCCACCGACTCCGCCAAAATCCCATATTGACTGATCTCCTCGCCGATCCGCTCCATGGCAGTCTGAACCTTTCTCTGCCTGTCAAGCCAGGTGACTGGTTTGAGAAGTGCCAGGAAGAAAAACAGGGCGAGCGGAAGAACAAGCGCAGCTTCCACTGTCATGGAGGCTGGGAGTGAGGAGGTGCATGGATGCGCTCTCCTTGCCAGCAGGGGATCATGTACTTGGAGAGACATATTTTTCCTATAAGAATGGCATTGCTTATTCATTTCATCAAAACTGGCAAAGAAGAGCACAGCCATACACCTCCTTTATTTAAATTAAATGTAACTACTCAGTACCTTCATAGTTACAATCAGGAATCTATTCCAGATCGGCTGCGCCGATGGGATTTTTGTCTTCCAGATTATGTTTTCTTACAGTCAGATGATGGGGGCTGTTTCCACTGCACTAATACGATCCCGCCACATACACAGTTCCCTTATATTCCTCTTTCTGAAAAAACATATGCTTCTGCAAAACCTCCGCCTCGATCTCAATCTGGTATGCGCAGTTCGCCACCGAGAAATCCGCCTGTTCCGTCCGGATATTCCACTGGATCAGATCCATCATCCGGAAATTTCTTGTTTTCCGATCCATGAGAAAGATCAAGCAGCTTAAATACTCCGTATATGTTCTTCCATCCCCGGAGCTTTCCCCTGTCTCCTTCAAAAACGACTGATCCAACAGCCCGGAAAGACAGGTCTTCCAGGTTTCTTCTGTCTTCCAGAACGGTATCTTTCCGCCCGCCAACAGCATTTTTACATCCAGCACTGCCTCCCCGAACGCCCACAGCGTCAGGATAAAAAAAGACAACGCCATCTGCGCTGGTACGATTCCCACCGCCACTGCTGCCGCCAGGGCATCCGCCTCTGCCTTTTTATCCGGAGAATTCAGCAAAAACAGTAAGTTCATTGCTCCTCTGAGTGTAAGTACCTGGTTCACAGCATCCTTTAAGTTTTCCCGGTCCGATTTTTTCCCTGCAAGAAGATATTCCATCTCATATCGCAATGCCGATGGTTCTGATTCATTTTCTTTTAAGAATGAAGAGAAATACAGCGGAACATATGCATTTACAGCCATCTGTCTCGATGCCGCCTCCAAAAGCCCGGTTTCCTCTGTATCTGAGCTTTCCGTATCATTCTGATATTTCGACGCGGACGGAATTCCTTTTAAGGAAACAGCGTTCTGCGAGATCGCCGTTCCGGCAGGAAGAAGAATATCCAGCAGTTCTTTGTCAAAAAGTTCCTCCAGGCGGTCCAATGCAGCCGCTTTCTTCTTATCCTTCGGCCCAGAATCCACTGACTCCAAGTTCTCCATCTCCTCCACGCACTGACTGATCTGTCCCCATTCTGTTTCTTCCTCCTCTTCATCCTCCGCATCCGATTCCATATCGAGAAGCCCGCATGCCTCCTCCAGAAGCTCCAGGTTCCGCTCGGTTTGCGTTTCATTCTGCAGATATCCATCAAGCCGCTCCTTTGCGCTTTTGACCACCTCATTACATGTTGATATTTCCTGTCCCAATGTCCCGGACGCTGTCTCGTCTTCCAACTGTCCGGAATCCATTTTTTTGTTCTCTGTTTCCAGGCGCTCCAGTTCCTTCTGAAACTGTTTCACCAGACCCGGAAATCCTTTTAGTTCCCGCTTTAAAACAGCCGCATGCCTCTTAAATGCAGCCGCTCTCTCTTCATCTGCCGCATCGCAAAGCTTTTCCCGAGTTTCTTCTATCGTCTTCAGTGACTTTTCAACCGCCTGCCCCGCCTTTTCCAGCCTGCGCACCGAACGCCCGGATCCGCAGCAGGAATCATACAGAGTATGGAAGTCTCCCGCTTTCTTTACCTGCTCCGCTTCCTTCAAAACCCCGCTTCCGGACACTGCAAGCTCCGGGAAACGGTACTTCATATAGGCAGCGATCTCCTCCTCAAGCCATCTCCCATTCTCATCCACCATACGGGACATTCCGGAGAGTGTTACGTTTTTCCGTCTTGCCGGATACATATTTGCCTGTTCCAGATAGAAATCGAGATAGCGGCCGAAGGTCTCCTTGATCGCCGCCTCCGATTCATATTCCAGAAATAGGAGCTGATAGCGATCCCATAAATTTCGGTTATAGTAACTCATCACCGATGACACCGCCGAATCCGATGCCATCCGAAGATACAGTCTCGCTCCCGCTGTTCTCGCCGATTCCACAAGTCCCAGAACAAGCGACAGTACACATATCAGCGTCAGACTCAGAAAAACCGTAATCTCTCCCCGGTATCTCATCTAATATACCTCTTTCGCCTGTTTGTTGATCTCCGTAAAGATTGCCGTCAAAAGCTTGTTGATCTGGGTCTTAAACACAATGACAAGCCCAATGAGCACTACGAGGATCAGAACGACCTCAATAACTCCAACGCCATCTTCTTCCATAAGAAATTTCTTCAACTGCATACATACACCTCCCATATTCCTTCTGGATCTTCCCATTCCTGCCGCAGGCATTTTCCACCATGCAGCTAAAACAGAAAGGATCTTTTTTTCAGTCTCTACAGCGACAAAAACGCCGGTGCCACCACCATGACCATCACAACCCCCAGCATGAGAAACATTGGGATCAGAAGCTTTGTGGACGCCTCTTCGCCTTTGCGGAGCGCAAGTTCTTTTCTCTGACGGAATGCCGTCTCCATCTCCTCCTCAAGAAGCCGCCTCAAATCTTTTCCTCCCGTACTCACACTGTTTCCAAGCAGGGACGCAAATTTTATATAGCATCCCAGACCGATCCGCCGCCCAAATTCCCCGTATGCCCGGATCTCAGGTGTCCCGGTCTCCATCTGGTTCAAGGCAGTTCTCATCTCCCGATATACCGGATGAAGAAGCACTGTGTTTTTGCTTTCTGCATCCATGACCTGCTTTTTCCATGCCTGTCGGACCGGATAACCGGCCCCGGTCAGAACCACAAAGTTCAACAACAGCTCCGGATAATCCAGGATCATCCGGTCTTCCCACTGCTTTTTCGCTTCCTTGGCGTCACTCTTTTCCTTCAGGAACAGACACAGCGCCGCAGCGATCCCCAGAAAGATCAGTCCGCCGTTTCCGCCTCCATCTGCCGACCGATAATGTAAAGTTCTCCCGTCAAAAGTCTCGGGCAGCACCACCTGTCCTGTCTCCAGATCTTTCTCCGCAAGCTTCCCCAAAAACACAGCAAATGTTTCTCCCAGCGTCTCGGCTTCCGGAAACACCGTCACAGGGATCTCCACCCAGGTAACTGAGGATCCGTTCATAAGTCCTGCCCGCAGAGTCACCGTTTTCCCGCTCTCAGGCACCTCGGAGCCGATCAGTCCCATATCGCTCACGGTCTCTGGGGCCTCGGACTCCCATTCAACAGAAAGTCCATACTTTGCAATCGTCCTGGTAAGGTTCAGGTCACTCTGTACCTTCGAAAGAGACGAATTTTTCCCCAGTATCTCCCCCTCCAGGTACTCCACGATCCCCGGAAGTTCTTTCCGGACCTCCGCGTCTGACATTTTCCTCTCGGGAACCGTGACTTCCACCTGTTCCTTCCCGTTTTCCAGACCTTCCACCAGAAGCTCATACTGCCGGTCCCCGCCGCCATACTCATTTCGGACGAGAACTCTGTCACGGACAGGATCCCCTATTTCTCCTGCCGCCTCTGATAACCCGTAGAGTGCGAAACCAGAGAGCACACACGCCGCATACTTTCCATACTCTTTTCCGTATTCGTTCAACCTGCCTCTTCGCGACTTCTCTCTCATACTTCGATCTCCAGAAAATGATCGGCCAGCCAGCATGAAGCAAGATAGACTACAAGGCAGACCGTCATCAGCATCCGCCCGACCAGCGTTGTATACAGGATCCCAAAGAACCCCGGTGATGTCAGCTCAATGTAGATAACGATCAGAACAGGAATCCCGCTCATGATCCTTTGCTCCATGCGTTTTGATGCCGTTGCCGTCAGGATCTCCTCCTGGATCCGGATCTTTTCCCCGATGATCTCTGCGGTCCTGGCGATGATCCGCATCAGTTCCCCACCGCTCTTTCTCGCCGCAAGAAACACATCCGCGAAATTCTTCACATCGTCCAGGCCGCTTCTCGCCGCAAAGTCCCCCAGAGCATCCTCAAATGTCAGATTCATCCGAACCTTCCGCAGGATCAGCCGGATCTCCTTCGCGATCATGGAATCGCTCCCGTGAATCTCCTCCATCTCCTTTAAGCTCACCGCAAACGCATTCTCCACCGAATACCCCGCATTCAGCCCTGATGCCACTGCGAGGATCGCGTCCTTAAACTCTCCCCGCAGTTTTTCCATCCGCCTCTGCTTCAGCTTTTTCTTTAAGGCCAGCGGAAACAGGATCCCCGCCGGAAAAATAAGCAAAATCAAAAGAAAACTCCGGTAAAACACATAGTCCAGCACCGCTGCCAAAAGAATTCCTTCTGCCCCGTAAAGCACCCACTCCCTTCGGCTCAGCGTATACGTCTCATACTCGATACCCTGCAAGTCTGAGTTTTTCCCGGTGCTTAAGCGTTCCGATCTGCTCAAGACTTCCTTCCACTTTCCCTGTATTTCCGAAACCGTCTCCTGCTTTTTCCGCTTCACGGAAGGTAAACAGGGGATTGAGGATGATCTCGCCGTTTTCAAATCTGTCCACCTCCTCGATCGCCGTTACTTTTCTCGTCTTGTCCCGCATTCTTGACACATGGACCATAATGTCCACCGCCGACGCGATCTGGCTCCGGATCGCCGCCAGCGGCAGATCAGCTGCCATCAGCACCATAGTCTCAAGCCTGGACAGCATATCCTTCACACTGTTGGCATGTCCGCTGGAAAAGCCGCCGTCATGTCCTGTGTTGAGGCTCTGTAAAAGGTCCAGCGCCTCTTTTCCACGTACTTCACCGATAATCAACCTGTCCGGCCGCATACGAAGGGCCGCCCGGATCAGCTCCCCGATCCCAATAGCCCCGGCACCTTCCGCATTGGCTTCCCTCGTCTCCATCCGCACCAGGTTTTCGATGTGGTTTAACTGCAGCTCCGCTGCGTCCTCGATCGTGATCACGCGCTCACCGGGCGGGATAAACTCTGAGAGTGCATTCAAAAAGGTCGTTTTTCCCGCTCCGGTTCCGCCGCTGACGAAAATGTTGTACCGCGCAGCTACAAGTGTTTTTAAGAGGTCCGCGGCTTCCGGGGAAATACTCCCATAATCCAAAAGGCGTTCCATCGTCATTGGCTCCGGGAATTTCCGGATCGTCAAAATCGGACCGTTTAACGCTATCGGCTCCAACACCACATGAACTCGGGATCCGTCTGAAAGCCTGGCGTCCGCCAGCGGCATCGACGTGTTGACGATACGGTTCACACTGCTGACGATCTGCTGGATCAGATCTTCCAACTGCTCCCTGGATTCGAAAGACTTTTCCCACCGCCCGATCTTTCCCCCTGTCTCTACGAATACCTGGTCCGGCCCGTTCACCATGATCTCCGTCACCCTCGGATCGTCCACCAGCTCCTGCAGGATATCCAGACGTCTGAACGAATCAAAGAGTTCCCGGTGAAGCTTCAGACGCTCCCCAAGTGTCTGCGGGAATTCCTCCGGCTGTTCCTCCATACAGGCATCCATCCTCCGATCGATAAGCTCCGCGATCTCCTCGTCCGACATCTGCCGGTCATATGTCATCTCTGCCAGGATCTGCGCCCGCAGCATCTGTTTCAGCTGTCCCATAAGTTCCTCTGTCCTTTCAGCAGGCTCCTCACAAAATCACCCATATCCCCCCACAGAAGTTCCTGGGGAAAATGCTCCATTCTTCTCCCGCCGGTCACCATCGGCACATGGATCTTCTGGATCTTTTCCATGACCGCGCCGTTTCCCACTACCTCCAGGTATTCCTCAAACTCCCGCATTTTCTCTGCAGAAAACGGGTCCTCCCGGATCGGCGTGTAGATCACCTGGCATTTTTCCAGTAACGGCAGCGCATCCCGCCCGTAATCCCCCACATCGAGAACCAGCGTCGTATAATTTCCTTCCTGCAGGATCCGTTCTAAAAGGTCCGCCATCTCCTGCACAGACAGTTGCGTATAATCCTGTGGAATGCGGATCGGCGGAATCCACGCCATGTCTCCGAGATAATAGACGATGGAATTCAGCCGGACCACATGAAAACGGTCCTGTTTATAGTAGTAGATGAGGTCTGAAAGATCCCGTTTCCACCGCTCATTTAAGAGTCCTGTAAATCCTGTAAAGGTATCCAGTGTCACAAACAGGACCTTCTCCTCCTTAGCAAGGATCTGTCCGATTGCTAACGCCAGACATGTCTTCCCGCATCTTCCGATGGGCGAGTAGACACCGATGATCCGCCTGGACTGGTCAGTAGCTCCGGCAGTATTGGGCCTGATCCCCGGAATCTCACTGTAGGCAGCCATCACCTCCCGGATAATATCGTCCCCGGATTGGAACTTATAGATCTCCTTTCCAGAATCCATCTGCTTCTCTGTCTCCTCAGACATATAGATCTTCTGGGCCGACGGGATTCCGGAAATATCCCCGGAATCCGTCCGTTCCCCCGAGAGCAGGACGTCGATCTCATGCTTTTTTGCGTACTCCGCCAGCTTTTCCTTTGAAGTAAACGCCTGGGCGGTAAAAACTCCCTTTTCCTTTCGGTTTACATAATCAGACAACCGTTCCGCATACCTGGTATCCGCGTCATAAACCGCCATCAGCTTTTTCATGTCTTCTCATTTCCTTTCCCCCGCCGGAATCATACTCCGGCATACGTTCAATCAGACCGCTAAGCAGTCCTGTAAGATATGCGTTCCCGTCTCTTTACTGGATCAGTAAAAACAGACAGTACCCCGCAAACAGATACGGCCCCAGCCGTAAAAGACTTTCTTTTTCAAAATACCCCGGATATTCCGTAAGCCGCCCTTTCATTCCCGTCTCCACCGCAAATCTGGCGGCCCGCTCCAGGCGGAACCAGACAGTTCCCTGCTTGATCATCCGGTAAGACGCCGCTGCGGCAGCAAAGACCATTCCAAGACCAATTACAAGCATGCCATCCCAGACTCCCAGAAATCCAGTGACTACTCCCATAAGCTTGATATCCCCCGCGCCGATGGTCCGGCACAGGAAAAACGGGTAAAAGACCGCGCATGTCCCCACAAACCGCAGGATAAATGATCCAACCTCGATAAACGCCAGAGTCACCAAAGGCTGCGCCCCCGACGACTTGTTGCTTTCTACAAAAGCAAGGACTATTCCAGCCGCGATCCCTGCTATGATCTGAATGTGAAAGATCTTTCCTTTCTTTCAGTCTGTCACCGCTGCGGACAGCAAAACTGCAAACAATACCACGATAAGATCACCTCCCGCACAGCCATCTTTTCCAATCACCTTCCCCGGAGAACAGAATTCTCCCGAAAGGATCAAAAAAGAGCCTTTTCCCAGTTACTGCAATTCAAAAATCAATACGTTAAACGGATTTCATGCCCTGAATCCGGGCATCCGGCGAAGCTGCCGGTCATACATCTGCTATCTAGAAATGAAGAACTCATTTCTGAATGTGCCCCTATTATCTCTGAATTTTGGCCGAAAGTCAATTTCAGTTTCGTAAAATCAAGGTGCCATTTTTCGTCAAATTTTACCAAAAAATATTATGTCACCCATCATTTTCCAGAAATATTGAACAATTCATTGACGCAATTCAGGAAAAATGGTAAAATGCAATTAAGTTTAAATTTTTAAACCAAAACATTCCGGAAAGGAGAGAATTCATGATCTCAGAAAATCTTCTGGGCGATATCTTTGAAGAGTGCATTCCTTTATTTATTGCGCTCGGTGACCGAACAAGACTGACGATCCTGCAGTGTCTCTTTGAGACACAGACCACTGGTGAAGGACGGATCCCCGGCTTAAATGTCAACGAGATCACGGACCGGACAAGTCTCTCCCGTCCAGCTGTTTCTCACCATTTAAAGATTTTAAAAGATACCGGCCTGATCGATGTTTTAAGAAAAGGCGTGTGCAATTATTATTATCTCACAAACAAAAGCGCCATCGACAAGCTCGGTCGTCTGAAAGAAGAGCTTGAAAAATATCCGGAATCCTGAATATTCCGGGTGAATGATCCTCATACTACCAATTACAGAAACTTCTGGTTTTCTCCACAGACAGACGCGCCGCGATCCGGCAAAGCCTATCTGTGAACAAAATTCGGCAAAACAGCCTTCGGCCGCCTGAAACAGACTGCTGTTGGCACTATCCGTAAAGGAATTGGGGTATGATATTTATGTTTTTTTCGAAAAAAAATGCTTCCAAACAGGCTTACCGCCGGGAAACAAATGAACTGAAGCGCCAGATCGAGCTCAGCAAAACGGCGATCTTATCCGCCCAGAACCAGTTCGAACAGGTCGTTGACCCGACCTTAGTCGACTGCTATATCTATGAGCTGAACGCCGCGCAGCTCCGGTATCAGTTTCTTCTCCGCCGCCTGAAAAAACGGGAGCTTCAGGAGGTCTGATAACCATGCATACCTGGTACGAACAGGCTGTCTTTTACCATATTTATCCCCTTGGACTTTTGGGGGCAGAAAAAACAAACACGCTCACAGAGACCGCCCACCGGCTCACGGAGCTTGAGTCCTGGATCCCGCATATCAGCGACTTAAATGGCTCCGCGATCTACATCGGACCGCTCTTTGAGTCCTGCACCCACGGCTACGATACAAAAGATTTCCGTCTCGTGGACCGTAGACTTGGTTCCAACGAAGATTTTGCCCGTTTTGTGCGTCTCTGCCATGAAAACGGAATCCGCGTTGTGGTGGACGGCGTCTTCAACCATACCGGACGTGAGTTTTTCGCTTTCCAGGATATCCGCGAAAAGCGGGAAGCTTCCCCGTATAAGGACTGGTACCGCGGCGTAAACTTCGGCTGGGGAAGCCCTTTGGGTGACCCATTCGGCTACGAGGCCTGGCAGGGACATTTCGAGCTCCCCTGCTTAAATCTCCGGAACCCGGAGGTCCGCCAGTATCTGTTTGACTCGATCCAGTTCTGGGTCGACAACTTCAATATCGACGGGATCCGCCTGGACTGCGCGAACGTCCTGGATTTCGGGTTCATGAAAGAGCTCCGGGAAAAGACCTCCGCCATGAAACCTGATTTCTGGCTCATGGGCGAGGTGATCCACGGCGAATATAACCGCTGGGTGAACCCGGAAATGTTGCATTCCGTGACAAACTATGAGCTTCACAAGGCGCTCTACTCCGGTCACAATGACCACAACTACTTTGAGATTGCCCACAATGTGCGACGTCTGGAGGCGGTGGGAAGATCGCTTTACACCTTTGTGGACAACCACGACGAGGACCGGATCGCAAGTAAATTAAACAACCTGGCAAACCTGTTTCCGGTGTACCAGCTTCTCTTCACTCTCCCCGGAATTCCTTCTGTCTATTATGGAAGTGAGTGGGGAATTGAAGGAAAGCGTTCCAGAACATCCGATGAGGTCCTTCGCCCGGCACTCAACCTGTCTGACATGCTTGGAAAAGCTCCGGAGCTCGCGTCCCACATCGCGGCACTCGGAAAAATCCACACAGAAAATGACGCGTTCCACAACGGCTCCTACAAGGAACTTCTCCTCACGAACCGCCAGTATGCTTTCAGCCGGTCCGGGGAACATGGAACCGTGATCTCCGCTGTCAATAATGATGAACAGCCGGCATCCATCTCGATCCCGCTGCCATGCGCAGCCTCAGATGTTGTATCCCTGCTGCCCGGAGAGATCCCATTCTCCCTCGAAAACGGCAGACTTTCCGTCACGCTCCCGGCAAACGGCGGCGCGATCTTTAAACTTCAGGAGGTTTAAGTGATGACAAGAACAAAGAAAACCACAGCTCCTGCCAAAACAAAGGAGATCGGTCTCGGTTTCATCACCGAACTGGACCGGTATCTCTTCGGACAGGGGACCCATTATAAAATCTTCGAAAAACTTGGTGCACATCCAAAGACTTATAAGGGGAAAGCCGGAATGTATTTTGCCGTCTGGGCTCCCCACGCAAAGGCCGTCGGTGTTGTGGGCGATTTCAACGGCTGGGATCCGGACGCCGCACCGATGTCCCCGTTAGCTGACTCCGGAATCTACGAGGCGTTTATTCCCGGCGTCGGTCTCGGAGAACTCTATAAATTCGCGATCACCACACAGGAGGGAAAGATCCTGTTCAAAGCTGACCCGTATGCAGTCCACGCAGAATTCCGTCCGGGAACCGCTTCCATCACGGAAGACATCAGCGGTTTTAAATGGGAAGATGCAGGCTGGATGGACGCGAGAAAAAAAGCTGATCCTGTAAAATCCCCGATGGCGATCTACGAAGTTCATCTCGGCTCCTGGAGAAAGAAAGACCGCCCGCAGAAGGAAGGTTATTATACATATATGGAGGCAGCCCACGAGCTGGCCGACTATGTGAAGAAGATGGGCTACACCCATGTAGAGCTCATGGGAATTGCAGAACATCCTTATGACGGTTCCTGGGGCTACCAGGTCACCGGATACTACGCACCGACCTCCCGTTACGGCACTCCGAAGGAGTTCATGTACTTCGTAAACTACCTTCATAAAAAGGGCATCGGCGTGATCCTGGACTGGGTTCCGGCTCACTTCCCGAAAGACGCCCATGGACTTGCCGACTTTGACGGACAGCCGCTCTACGAGTACGCGGACCCGCGAAAGGGAGAACATCCGGACTGGGGCACAAAGGTCTTTGACTACAGTAAAAATGAGGTTAAAAACTTCCTGATCGCGAATGCCCTCTACTGGGTGGAAAACTTCCACGTCGACGGGCTTCGCGTGGATGCCGTTGCATCGATGCTGTACCTGGATTACGGCCGCAGCGATGGAAACTGGGTTCCGAATAAATACGGCGAGAACAAAAACCTCGAAGCGATCGAGTTCTTCCGCCACTTAAACAGTGTCCTGACCGGACATCTCACCGGCGCCATGATGATCGCCGAAGAGTCCACCGCGTGGCCGGGCGTCACAAAGGCACCGGAGGAAGGCGGCCTCGGCTTTACCTTCAAGTGGAACATGGGCTGGATGCACGATTTCCTGGAGTATATGAAACTCGACCCGTATTTCCGGAAATTCAACCACAACAAGATGACCTTCGGCATCACATACGCCACCAGTGAGAATTATATTTTAACCCTGTCTCACGATGAAGTTGTCCATCTGAAATGCTCAATGATCAACAAGATGCCTGGCTTAAACGGTGACAAGTTTGCGAACCTAAAGGCCGGATATACGTTTATGATGGGACATCCGGGCAAGAAGCTGCTCTTTATGGGACAGGATTTCGGTCAGTATCACGAGTGGGATGAGAAAGTCTCCCTCGACTGGTATCTCGCCGACGAGCCGCTCCACAAAGATCTGCAGAAGTATTACAGCGATCTGCTGCATGTATACCAGAAATATCCGGCATTATGGCAGCTCGATTCCGACTGGAACGGCTTCCAGTGGATCAACGCAAATGACGGCGACCGCAGCATCTTCAGTTTTATCCGCCGTGACGAGACGGGCAAAAAGAACCTCTTATTTGTCATCAACTTCACGCCTGTTGCCCGTGATGATTACCGGGTAGGCGTTCCGAAGTCCGGAACCTACTCCCTGATTCTGGATTCCGAGCATGGGCTCTACAAGCGCGGCGAGCATGCGTTCTCCGCCCGCTCCAAGAAGCGCGAGTGCGATGGCCAGCCGTACTCCTTCGCGTATCCGCTGCCGGCATACGGGGCTGCGATCTTTAAATTCAACTAAAAATATATGTTTTGCAAGTAACATATCCGTCCTGGATCCACTAAAAACAGATTCAGGACGGATGTTCTGATTTTCACAAGCAGCACACCCAGATACATATTTCAGGAAATTTTGACGCATGTAGCTTTGTTGCAATTTCCCAAATAAAAAGGCACTGCCCGCCTCCCATTCTATTCAGAAACGGTAAGCGGACAGCACCCTAATCATCACCTATATTTCTTGCATTTACTGACCTTTATTTTCTCTTATTCCACATTCTTTGTCGCCACAACGTCCACTCCTGTTCCGGCAACATCCTTCAATATCACATCTCCGATATGCACCGGAGCAGCAACCTCGACTGTCTTTAACGCTTTCACACAGTCAAAGATCTTTCCCTTCGGGATATCTTCTTTCGTCTTCACCGACACCATTTCGATACTTCCGCCTGATACCCGGACTGTGGAAGTCACGATCCTCGTCGGGTTTGTCACCTCTTTCCGTCCATAGATCTCGCCGCGCTTACAGGTATTTCCCGTCACGCTTACGACCTCACCGCCGTCCATCGTTACGACAAGAGGACAGCCCATCGGACAGCCGATACATGTTAATCTTCTTTCCTCCATCGTCTATGCCTCCTCGATTTTGACCGTGATCGTCTCAAGATCCGGATATCTCAAAAGATCTGCCTTTTTGAGTTTCAGTTCCTCCATCTCCCCCGGTGCCACTACCGGACGTTTTCTGTGGATCACACGCTCGTCACCGAAATACGCACTCACATAGCAGTTCTTATAGACACCACCCACGCGGAAACGAACGGTCAGCTCCTCGTCCATTCTCGCCGGATCGATGGTTCCAGGAACTGTGTAGCGCACACCTTCGATCGGCTTTAAGACGATCTCATGTCCGCCGGACGGACGGTTCTCGCCCTGTTTCACATAGGCCGCCGCATTCTTTCCGGCGATCGCCGCCTCCTCGGATACAAAATCCACGAGATCATGGACATGAAGCACATTTCCGCAGGCGAAAACTCCCTCAATATTCGTCTCAAGACTTTCATTGACCTTCGGGCCTGATGTCACCGGGTTCATGTCCACACCCATTCCTCTGGAGATCTCATTCTCCGGGATCAGTCCGACGGAGAGAAGCAGCGTATCACAGCTGTATTCCTCTTCCGTTCCAGGAATCGGCTTTCCTTTTCCGTCTACCTGGGCCAGTGTAATTCCTTCCAGTCTCTCTTTTCCCTTGATGTCCACAACGGTGTGGCTCAACTTTAACGGGATTCCATAATCATCGAGACACTGGACGATATTTCTCTTTAATCCGCCGGAATACGGCATCAGCTCCGCAACGACTTTAACCTTCGCACCCTCAAGCGTCATTCGTCTCGCCATGATGAGTCCGATATCTCCGGAACCTAAGATCACAACTTCGCGTCCCGGCATATATCCCTCAATGTTTACAAGCCTCTGAGCCGTACCTGCCGAGAAGATTCCCGCCGGTCGATATCCGGGAATATTTAAAGCGCCTCTCGACCGCTCTCTGCATCCCATTGCGAGGATCACTGCCTTCGCCCGGATCTCGAAGAGACCTTCTTCCCGGTTCATGGCTGTCACGATCTTCTGCTCACTGATATCCATGACCATGGTATTCAGTTTATACTCGATATTTAATTCTTCTGCCTGTTTAATAAACCGTCCCGCGTACTCCGGACCCGTGAGTTCTTCCTTGAAGGTGTGGAGTCCAAAGCCGTTATGAATGCACTGGTTTAAGATTCCGCCTAACTCCCTGTCACGTTCCAGGATCAGAATACTCTCGATTCCGTTTTTCTTCGCGGAAACTGCAGCGGCAAGACCCGCCGGCCCGCCTCCGATAATCACAATATCATACGATTTCATGCTCTGACACCCCCTCTTATAACGAATCCTTATTGATGCCCTTGACGATCTGCGAGTTTCCGCCGGATTTTGTAATCTCAAACATGCTCTTATGGCATTCTCTCGCAAGGATCTCCATAGTTCTCGGGGAACAGAAGCCTGCCTGGCAGCGCCCCATTCCGGCTCTCGTTCTGCGCTTTACTCCGTCTAAGGATTTTGCGCCTAAAGGTCTTCGGATCGCATCAATGATCTCACCTTCCGTGATCATCTCGCATCGGCAGATGATATTTCCGTACTCCGGTTTCTCCTTAATTAACCGGATCCGTTCTTCCTTACTTAAAGTATTCGGGTTCAGAACGCCTTTTCTCGTCGCGATAAAGTTCTCTTTTTCCCTGAGATCCATCTTCTCTTTCAGGATATCTGCCACCATCTCGCCGATCGCCGGGGAGCTTGTCAGACCCGGAGACTCGATTCCCGCACAGTCGATAAAGCCTTTTGCGTCCTCCAACTCACCGATCAGGAATTCATGTCCGTCCTCATGGGCACGGAGTCCGGCGAAAGAAGTGATCACCTGACGCATCGGAATGTTCTTCACATTCATCTCTGCCTTTGTAATAACCTCATTTAAGCCCTCTCTCGTCGTGTTCGTTCCCTCTTTGTTCTCAATATCGATCGCTGTCGGTCCCACCAGCAGATTTCCGTGGACCGTCGGAGTCACGAGAACGCCTTTTCCGTATTTTCCGGGAAGAGCAAACACCGTATGGCTCACATGATTTCCGGCAGTTTTATCGAGCAGACAGTAATCTCCACGTCTTGGGGTGATATGGATCTTCTTGTTGCTTACCATATTGTGGAATTTGTCTGCGTAGACACCCGCCGCGTTCACGACATACCGCGTCTTATACGTGCCCTTACTTGTCCGGATCTCCCAGCCGTCTTCCACCGGTCTTAAGTCGGTGACCTCCGTATCAAAATGGAATTCTACTCCATTCGCGTTGGCATTCTCCGCCATCGCGATATTTAAGTTAAACGGACATACGATTCCGCCTGTGGGCGCGTAGAGAGCTGCGCATGCCTCATCGGAAATATTCGGCTCCATTGCCCGGAGTTCTTCCCGGTTTAAGATCCTGAGACCCGGAACTCCGTTTGTGATTCCTCGTTTGTAAAGAGCCTCAAGCCCCGGCATCTCGTCTTCATGCAGGCAGACTACCAGTGAACCATTTCTCTTAAACGGAAAATCCAGATCCTTCGACAGTTGTTCCATCATTTCATTTCCGCGTACATTGAGTTTTGCCATCAGGGAGCCTTCCGCCGCGTCATAGCCCGCATGGACAATAGCGCTGTTTGCCTTGGAAGTACCGCAGCAGACATCCTCCTCTTTCTCCAGCACGCAGATCTTTGCCTGATAGCGCGACAATTCTCTCGCAGATGCCGCCCCGGCTACTCCTGCTCCGATTATGATCACATCATACATTTACCGTTCACTCCTTTACATCCTGTCTCTTTTAGAAGTTTTCCGCCATATCCCACAACCTTGAGGAGTCGGCGGCATCCGTCCTTGAGAAAAAAGAGCCCGCCAAGTAAACGCATACCCTTATGCGGTTATCCTGTCAGGCTCTCTCATCTCATGCCATAATTATCTGATTGTTAAGCTGTACTGCACCAGGCACAGCCCTCTGTTTTTATCCTACCACGGAATCGCTCCATAAAGGAGAACCGCCACGATCGCGCCGATGATCGGTCCAACGATCGGAACTACAAGACCGTAAGAGAAGTTGGAATCGCCTTTACCCTTGATCGGAAGGACTGCATGTGCAAGACGAGGTCCTAAGTCTCTTGCCGGGTTGATCGCGTAACCGGTAAGTCCGCCGAGGGACATACCTACGGAAACGATGATTCCGAATACGAAGAGTTTATCAACACCTGTGGAAAGTCCTGTTACATTGCCGATACCTTTGATCGCGAAAACGAGGATAAATGTACCGACTGCTTCGCTTAAAATGTTTAATCCAGTGTTCGGGATCGATGGACCTGTACAGAATACGCCAAGCTTTGTTCCCGGATCTTCTGTAGCGTCAAACTGTCCCTTGAAGAGCAGGTAAACGATCGATGCACCGACAAATGCACCTGCCATCTGTGCGATCACATATCCGGGCACCATAGACCATGCGAAACTTCCGTCAACCGCAAGAGCGATTGTGAGTGCCGGATTAAAGGATGCGCCGGAAGCTTCTCCGAAGATAAATGCCGGTACCAGAACTGCAAGGCCCCATGCCAGTGTGATCTGGACAGCTCCTGCACCTTTCATTCCGGACTTGTTGAGGTTTACGTTTGCAACAACACCATCACCGAGGATGATAAGCATCATGGTTCCAAGAAACTCTGCAATATAAGGCAGCATAGAAAATCCCCCTTTTTGTTGTTTTAGGCATCTCCGGCTTTCGTTCCCCTCAAAAGCCGGAGACAGTTTTCTGTTTTTTCAAAACTTTCTGTTTTGTTCCCACAACTTCGAGTAATGATTCCATTCAAGTCCGTTCTCTGCAAGCCGCAATTCTTACCCGAAACCTTTTCCTCATTTTATATCTCGTTTAGTCTTCCTTCGCCCATCCGTAAGCGTATTTCACAGCCTTATTCCAGCCTTTGATCCGTTTTTCTCTCTCAGCGGCTTCGATCTTCGGCTCGAAGGTCTTATCGATTGCCCAGTTCTTGATGACGTCTTCCTTGCTGCTCCAGTAACCAACTGCGAGACCTGCAAGATAAGCAGCACCCATAGCTGTCGTCTCTACGCACTGTGGACGGTTCACCGGCGCGTTGATGATATCGGCCTGTGTCTGCATTAAGAAGTCGTTGGCACTTGCGCCGCCGTCAACCTTAAGAGCCGCAAGCTCGATACCGGAATCTGCCTTCATCGCTTCCAGAACGTCGTTTACCTGGTATGCGAGGGATTCCAAAGTCGCACGGATAATGTGGTACTTATTGACACCACGGGTGATTCCTACGATCGTTCCGCGCGCGTATTGATCCCAGTGCGGAGCTCCGAGACCTGTGAATGCCGGTACAACATAGCAGCCGTTCGTATCCTTTACTTTCTTTGCCATGTACTCGGAATCCGGTGCGGAATCGATAATTCTTAACTCATCGCGAAGCCACTGGATCGCAGCGCCTGCAACGAAGATAGAGCCCTCAAGAGCGTAGTTGACTTTTCCGTCTAAGCCCCATGCAATTGTTGTAACAAGGCCATTCTTTGAGAAGATCGGCTTCTCACCGGTGTTCATTAACATGAAGCAGCCGGTTCCGTATGTATTCTTTGCCTCGCCAGGATTGAAGCAGGTCTGTCCGAACAGTGCGGACTGCTGGTCACCAGCAGCTCCTCCGATCGGGATCGGTCCGCCGAGGTAAGACGGATCTGTCTCGCCGTAAATGCAGCTTGACGGCTTCGGCTCCGGAAGAATACACTTCGGGATATCGAGTTCCGCCAGGATCTCATCATCCCACTGTAAAGTATTGATATTGAAGAGCATTGTACGGGACGCGTTGGAATAGTCTGTAACATGAACCGCGCCCTTTGTAAGTTTCCAGATCAGCCATGTCTCAACCGTACCGAATAACAGCTCGCCCTTCTCCGCTCTTTCTCTCGCGCCCGGTACATTGTCAAGTAGCCATTTTACCTTTGTGCCTGAGAAGTATGCATCGATCACGAGGCCTGTTTTCTCTCTGAACTTGTCGGTCAGGCCTTTTTCTTTTAAGGTGTCGCAGTATTCCGATGTTCTGCGGCACTGCCAGACGATCGCGTGATGGATCGGCTCTCCGGTATTCTTATCCCAGACGATCGTTGTCTCACGCTGGTTTGTGATACCGATCGCCGCGATGTCCTCTGCGGTGGCACCGATCATGTTCATCGCCTCTACAGCAACCCCCAGCATACTTGCCCAGATCTCGTCTGCATCGTGCTCTACCCAGCCCGGCTTCGGGAAGTACTGGGTAAACTCTCTCTGCGCTACACTGCACATCTCACCTTTTTCGTTGAACAGGATACACCTGTTGCTGGTTGTCCCCGCGTCGAGTGCCATTACATACTTTGCCATACCAATTCCTCCTTCAATATAGTTTTTCCCATGCTTTATCTCAACTGCCCTTTTCCCGGCATTGAAACAGCTTGTGTTATCATTCTATTCACAGCTTCCAGACTTCATGATTCGTAGATGAAACTGCCATCGCTCCTGCTGAGAGGGCGCTCATAACGGATTCTTTCTCGGAGATCAGTCCACCCGCGATGATCGGCGCTTTCGACACCTTACACATCTTTGAGATGACCTGCGGCATGATTCCCGGAAGAACCTCGATATAATCCGGCTTCACCTGATGCTGCTGCTGTCTTAAATTTTCATACGCCATGGAATCCAGTAAAAAGCACCTCTGGACCGTTATGAAATTCAGTTCATTTCCCCTTCTGATCAGTGGGACCTTTGTACTAATGATCCCGTCTGCCTCTGTCGACATTTTAATGAAGTCCACCACGATCTCCTTGCTGCTTAAGCCCACGATCAGGTCTACATGCACGATCGCGATCTTCCCAGCGTCCTTTATACGTTTTACGATCGTCCGGATCGTACAGATATCGCCGAACAGGACGAATACCACTCGGATCTCTTCCAGAGAACAGCAAAGTTCCAGATCATCCATGTTTTTGATCGCTGCGATGATCGGGTTTTCTTCCAGTGCTTGATAAAAATAATGTTTCACTAAACTTTTCTCCATTTCTCAAAAAGAAAAGGAGCGCACCAAGCAACAGCTAATCGTTAGCTGATCACATTTTGCTCTCCTATCACGGCTTCTTTTTTAAGTTAACTCAATCATAGCACATTGCACAATTATTATCAACCATTTCGCGGTAAAATATATATTTTGTACAATTCTCACAAAGTTTTCTATATTTTTTTATTGTTTTAACCTCTTGCGCGATTATTTATTCTTTTATTTCACAACATTATACACAAATTTTTACGTTCGTATTTTTTTACCTATGTCACTGCATCAAAGCGCCGCGTCGTACCAAAAGCTTTTCTGAACTGAAAATTCTGTACAATACAGTAACCCCTTTGTTACTTTTCATGGGTAGGAATTTTCTGAACTGAAAATTCCGTATGATACCGTTATGACCGCGGATTTTGCCGATTCGGAATGCGAAGCATCGGCAAAATCCTGTTACAGTGCGCGGGCATAGAGTACCCGTGTACTGTAACACCCCTTTACATCTCTACATAAAAATTTAAGAACGTTCCTTATGTTTTTGCGTCATTTTTATGCTATACTGGATTATGATATATTTTTTTCTTTGATTCGATTTTTCGTAACTGGAAACATGGTCAGTTACGATTTTTCATCTTAAATCAGTTTTATATGAGGAGGAAACAATTATGCCAACCATTCTCGTCTGCGATGACGACAAACAGATCGTGGAAGCGATCAATATTTATCTGACCGGCGAAGGTTTTAACGTGATCAAGGCTTACGACGGCTATGAAGCTCTGGAGCTTCTGGAAAAAAACGAAGTGAATTTAATGATCATCGATGTCATGATGCCTGGGCTCGACGGGATCCGCACCACATTAAAGGTCCGCGAGACCAGCAGTATCCCGATCATTATCCTCTCCGCGAAATCTGAGGATACCGACAAGATCTTAGGGTTAAACATCGGCGCTGACGACTACATTACAAAGCCGTTTAACCCGTTAGAGCTGGTAGCCCGCGTAAAATCTCAGCTCCGCCGCTATACCCAGCTCGGAAATTTAAACCAGCAGGGCAGCTCACAGGTCTACAAGTGCGGCGGCCTGATGATCAATGATGAGAACAAGGAAGTCACCGTTGACGGCGAACCGATCAAGCTGACACCGATCGAATACAACATCCTGCTTCTTCTCGTAAAGAACGCGGGAAAAGTTTTTTCTATTGATCAAATTTATGAAAAAATCTGGAATGAAGACGCAATTGGCGCAGATAATACCGTTGCGGTCCACATCCGCCACATCCGCGAGAAGATCGAGATCAACCCGAAAGAGCCCCGCTACTTAAAGGTAGTCTGGGGCGTCGGATATAAAATTGAAAAACAGTAAGGAGAATCCAGATGACAGAAAAAAAGGCACGCTCATTCTTCAAGCGTCTCGTCGGCTTCCTTCACTTTCTCTTTGCCTGCGTGACACTCGTGGGGATCGGGTTCATGTATTTAAACAGCAACTACGGGCGCGGTCTGGATTGGATCAAGACGGAGACCTTCGAACAATCCCCGGATTTCAGCAAAAAGGTTCAGGCGGATATCACAAATATCTTTGATTATGTCCAGTATCAGGATATTTTTGAATCCAACGGCGAGGTCGACTACTCCCAGGTCGTCCTGGAAGTCACGACAGGCCCTGGCGGCGAGAAATCCTACACTCTGGACGATATTATCCAGTACGGAAAATCTCTGGGCTACTACATGGACGAGTCCGACAACTACGCGTTAAAGGGCGGTCCGGAGACACTCTCCGAGGAAGACCAGGAACAGGTCTATGTCCGCTACCGCTGCTACCAGTCTGAGGAAGACTTAACGAGCCCGGATCAGTCCTTCTCGACCATGCCGGACCTGACGTATGAGATCTTAAGGCGTTTCTCTTCCTACTACTCGATCTACTCGAGACTCATGAGCGACTTTACGAATCTCTATTTCCGCGTGGCATACTACTCAAAAAATAATGCGATCTATGAGATCCATACCAACGCGCCGGAAATGTCCAACGATGACATTATGGCCATGGGAAGATATATCTACTATTCCGGAGACTCCAACGACCTTGCGGTCCGGACGAACTTCGAATCCAACTTTCCGAGTATCCCGGCGCTGATGTCGAAAAATAACCCGTACAACGGCAACAGCTACTATGTGGTCATCGGTCTTGACACATCCTACAAGGCGAACGATGACTATGCCCAGGCATATACCGCCTACAATAAGTCCCGCATGGATTTCTCCAACGGACTTTATATTACGATCGCGGGACTTGCCGGTTCCCTCGTGACCTTCGCATTCCTGCTGTTCCTGTCCGGACATGCGTCGATCTCTGACCGGACCATCACGCTCTACCCGTTTGACCGGACAAAGACGGATTTCATGTTGCTCCTGATGGCATTCGTGTCCTACCTCTGCATCCACATCATGGCGCCGGTGACATCAAAGCTCCTGCATCTGGTAGTGGTATCCGATTACTGGGACCGCGCAAACCTTTTAGTGGCCTTTGGATACCTGTATTTCTGCAGCATTCTGACATTTTTCAGCCTGCTTCGCCGATACAAAGCGGAAACCCTCTGGAAAAACAGCTTTCTGCATGATCTTACAGAAACACTCTCCGAGAGCACATTCCGCTACCGGATCACAATAGGCTTTGTGCTGTATCTTGCATACAACGTATTCATGATCACCGTGGGGGCATTCATGATCTTCCATCATGAAAATTCCGTATTCCAGTTCATGCCGTTCATCTTCGTGATGATCGCCTGGATCGCCGGAAACCTTCTGGTATTCTACTTTATCTACCGGAATGCGGACCAGACTGACAAGATCCATGCCGCCATCGAAAAACTCGCCTCCGGGGAGACGAGCTACAAGGTGGATGTCAATGATTTCTCGAGTCTGGAGGCGGAACTCGCCGAAGGACTGAACCGTATCAGTGACGGTCTGGAGACAGCTCTTGCCGAACAGGTAAAGAGTGAACGCCTGAAGGCCGACCTGATCACGAACGTGTCCCACGATATCAAGACACCGTTGACCTCCATCATCAACTATGTGGACCTCATCAAGCGCCAGCACATTGAAGACCCGACGGTTCAGAAATATCTGGAGGTTCTGGATCAGAAATCCCAGAGGTTAAAGACACTGACCGAGGATCTTGTGGAAGCTTCCCGCGCAAGCTCCGGAAATATCAAGCTGGAGATCACAAATATCGATTTCGTAGAACTTGTCCAGCAGACGACCGGAGAATTTGAGGAAAAATACGCGATCCGCCATCTGGAGATCGTCAACACACTTCCGAACGAGGTCATCATGATCGAGGCAGACGGACGAAGGCTATGGCGTGTCCTTGAAAACCTCTATAATAACGCATTCAAGTACGCGTTAGAGGGAACCCGCGTCTACGTTACGATCGAGGACCATGGCGCCGACGTTGTGTTCACGATCAAGAATGTGTCCGCAAACCCGTTAAACATCAGCCCGGATGAGCTCACCGAGCGATTCGTCCGCGGTGACGTTTCCCGAACCACGGAGGGAAGCGGACTTGGACTTTCCATCGCGAAAGACCTGACAACTCTTCAGGGCGGAAAGTTCGAGCTGATCATCGATGGCGACCTGTTTAAGGCGCAGATCACGTTTCCGATCAAAAACTAAATAGCTTCTTATAAACAGAGAGCGTACCACCTTTTTTAGGCAATACGCTCTCTGTTTATATCTTATGTATTGAAATCTCTCAGATCGTCAGCACAAACGAAGCCAGCATCGCGATCCTCGGAATATACTGGTCGATCAGGATGTACTCGTTTGCGGAGTGGGCCCCATCACCGGCTGCGCCGAGACCGTCAAGGGTCGGGATACCCAGAGCGGACACCTCGTTTCCATCGCTGCCGCCGCCCACAAACTGATGGGAAAACTTAAGCCCGACCTTCTCGCCGCAGATCTTCGCCTTCTCAAAGAGCGCCATGTTCGCCTCCGTCTCCTCCATCGGCATCTTGCTGTCCCGTTCGATGACTTCCCTTGTGGTTCCCGGAACCGTCGTCCTGATCTCGTTGATCGCCTTGCGGATCCTGTCGCCCTCGGCGGCTGTCTTTACACGGCAGTCGATCTCGATCTCTGCCTCTGCCGGGACAACGTTCGGTTTTGTACCGCCGCTGCAAACGCCCACATTGACGGTAGTTCCAGCCTCGTAATCTGTCAGTTTCTGGATCGCGAGGATCTCATGCGCCAGTTCCTCGATGGCGTTGATCCCCTCTTTATGGGCATTTCCTGCATGGGATGCCTTTCCATGAATCCTTACGGTAAAACGAACAAGGCCTTTTCTTCCTGTCTTTAAATCTCCGTTCGCTGTACACGGCTCGCAGACAAGCGCCGCCTTCGCGTCCTTCGCAAGCTCACAAATGATATCGGTGGACTCAGCACTTCCGGTCTCCTCATCACCATTAAAGATGAATTCCAGCCTCTTTCCCGGATCGATCCCAAGATCCTTATATGCCTTTACAGTCCAGATCGCGGAAATAAGTCCGCCTTTCATGTCATAAACACCCGGTCCGTGGAGCTCATTTCCTTCTGTATAATACTTCAGTGCACCGATGAGATGTACGGTGTCATAATGACCGATAAACAGGATCTTCTCCGTACCCTTTCCATACTGGAACCGCACCGGACAGTGTCCGTTCTCCGCTTCGTAGACAAAGCAGTCCTCTCCTGTGCGCTCCTTGATCAGCATGACCAGCTTTTCCCGCACCTTTGCCAGAGCCTCAATATCTGAAGTGCTGGCCTCTGTCAGGACCAGAGATTTTAAGTCCTCAAAGATCTCCGTCTCATGTTCTTTTAAGTAAGCAAGTATTTTCTGTTCCATGATTTCTGTCCTTTCTTCTGTAATTGATACTGTATACCTATCTGTATCTTACTTCTTTATCACGCGGACCTTCTTCCATTTTCCTGTCAGATACCATCCAAACGAGATCACATAATTCGCGGCCCAGCCAAGGGGAACCGCCATCCATGCTACCTGGATTCCATAAATCGGCGCAAACAGGTTCGTCACGCTGACACGGATCGCGAGATTCACGAGGTTTGCCACCGTAAATGCCGTCACATCACCTGCGCCGCGCAGCAGACCGTCCGTGGACGCCTTGAGGCCGATAAACGAGTAGAAAAACGATAAGAACTTCACATAACTGAGTCCCACCGAATATGCCTCACTGCTGCCGCTGTCAAGAAACAGGGACACGAATGCGCCTCCTGCCAGCTGGTACATCACGCAGAGCACAGCACCCGCCGTCAGGACGATCACATAGCACATCCGGTAACCTTCCTTCACCCGGTCGATCTTTCCAGCCCCCATATTCTGGGCTGTGAAGGTTGACATAGCATTTCCCATGGCCAGCATCGGCACGATGCTTAAGGACTCGATCCGCATGCCCGCGGAGTATCCGGCGATCGCCGTGGAGCCGAAGCTGTTGATCACAGACTGGACCAGCAGGATTCCGATATGGACGATGGACTGCTGCAGTGTGGACGGAACGGCGATCTTCACCATGGAGACCGCCATCTCTCCGCTGTAGAGACGCACCGGCTCCTCGGCAGGATACCCCTTTAGCTTCCGCATCAGAAGCAGGAAGGAGATCACCGCCGAGATTCCCTGTGCGATCAGTGTCGCCAACGCAACGCCACGGATGCCCTGCTTGAAAATGATCACGAGGATCATGTCCAGCACGATGTTTAACAGGGAAGAAAAGATCAAAAGGTACAGCGGCTTCTTTGAATCTCCCAGTGCGTTGAAGATCGATGCCTGAACGTTATACATGAACAGAAACGGCAGTCCGAGAAAGTAGATCGCCAGATACAGCGCCGCGTCCGAGAAAATATCCTCCGGTACGTTGACGAGATTCAGGATCCGATTGTTGAACAGGATCCCCACTGCTGCCAGAAACGCCGCGATCCCAAGGAAATTGAACATCGTTGTGTAGACTGCCGTCTTCATCTTCGCGAATTTTCCCGCTCCCAGAAACTGAGAGATCACCACGGAGCTTCCGATTCCGCCGCCGATGGCGATGGCAATAAAGACGTTCGTGATCGCATAGGATGCGCCAACCGCCGCTAATGCCTGTTCCCCGACGAATTTTCCTACCACTACTGAATCCGTGATGTTATAAAACTGCTGAAATAGATTTCCGAGTATCATCGGAAGCACGAAGAACAGCAGGGATTTTCCCGGATTGTCCGTCAGCATGTCATATTTTTTTCTTGTCTCTTTCATGTTTGTCAAAACGTAATGATGGAAGCCAATGCCAGTTTCGCTCTGGAAAACAGTGTCTCAGCTACCGCATACTCCTCCATTGAATGATTGTTCGCGCCCTTGACGCCCATGGCGCAAACTACCGGAACGCCTTCCGCCGCAGCCAGGCAGGAATCGGACCATCCGCCGACTTTCTTTGTCTGCAGCTTTCCATAACCGATCATATCTGCCGCCTTCTGGACATGGCGGAAAAGCTCCAGATTTTTCTCCGATACCGGCATTACCGTGCTCGGCTTCGTCCAGGTCACATCTGCCGTCGTGTCCGGGACAGTTCTCGTCTCCGCAATCTTTTTGATCGTCTGAAGTGTTTCCTCAAGGCGCTCAAAGCTGTCGTAGCGGATGTCGATTCCAACCTCACAGGACGCAGCCACTGCGTTTGCAACCGTTCCGCCCTGGATCACACCTACATTCACAAAAAGTCCATGTTCAAAATCGTGAAGCTTCTGGATCTCGATGACCTTATGCGCCATCTCCAAAATCGCGTTTCTTCCGCGCTGCGGATCATTTCCAGCGTGGGCCGCGACTCCGTGAACGGTGAGTGTCACGCGGCAGGAACCTTTTCTTCCAACAACGAGTCCGTCATCGATAAATCCCGTCTCAAAGTTGAATGCCGCCGCGCATCCCGCGCAGAGTTTCCGGATCTCTGCCTCCGCATTTGTCTGACGGTGTCCGTTCTCCTCATCTCCCGCAAAGACAACGCGGATCGGGCGTTTCCCATATCCATATTCATGGAGCGCTTTTAAAATATAGACAGCGATCACAAGTCCCGCCTTCATATCCAGAACTCCCGGTCCGTGGGCATTTCCGTTCTCATCGATGCGGAACGGATTTTTCTCCAGCGTGCCTTTCGCGAATACCGTGTCCATGTGTCCGATCAGGACGATGGGCTGGCCTGCTGCCTCTTTATTCCATACACCTGTCAGGAGGTTTCCGAAACGTTCCATCGGGATCACAGCTGTCTCCACTCCGGCACTTTCCAGTTCATCCTTTAAGACCGCACCTACCAGGTCAACGCCCTCTTTATCCGGGGTTCCGCTTTCGATAGAAACGATCTTTTCCCATAGCGACAGCATCTCGTCCCTGTGACAGTCTATATACGCGGATGTCTTCACGATTAGTTCTCTGTCTTCCATAGCCTGCATCCTCCTTGTCATTTTATTCATCTATGATATAACAAACATACTGAAATGAAAATACTGAAAATCTATAAAAATCGGGAATTCCGCCTGACGGTAACACCTTCCCGGTTATAAGCTTGACTTCTGCGTCTCTGCGAATTATAATGAGTAAATTAAACCTACCATTTTACTATGAAGATATGGCCGCCCGTACGAGGCTGCTAAGATAAACGCTCCGCGAGGATGCGCAGTGATTCTGTTAGGAATATGTCAGCTTCTCTGACCAGAATCACGCGGCAAGTCTCACGGACGTTCAACTTGAATATGAAAGGACGGAGAATTCCTTATGAACAACACGATCAACGTTTCCATAGACTGCGTTCCGGCCGCACTCCGGGAATTTTTTGCGGAGCATTCTACCATTGCTCTTGCTTTTTCCGGCGGAACGGATTCCTCTTATCTTCTCTATGCCGCAAAGGCCTGCGGAGCAAATGTACATGCTTACTATGTCTCCACTCCGTTCCAGCCGCAATTTGAGTTAGATGACGCGAAGCTTCTCGCTGAATCATTACACGCGGACATGACGGTCCTGCCCTTTGATGTGCTGACGGATAAAGTCGTAAAGAGCAATCCGAAAGACCGCTGCTACTACTGCAAGAATCAGGTATTCGGCGGAATCCTGAAAGCCGCAAAGGAGGACGGCTTTACCGAGATCATGGACGGAACGAACGCCTCCGATGACGCCGGTGACCGCCCGGGCATGCGCGCTTTAAAAGAAATGAAGGTACTGTCCCCGCTGCGCCTTTCCGGAATAACAAAAACGGCACTCCGGGAATATTCCCGAAATGCCGGATTATTTACATGGAACAAGCCCGCCTACGCCTGTCTTGCGACGAGAGTTCCGTCGGGAATTTCCATCGAAGCTTCTGTATTAAGGGATGTGGAATGGGCGGAGAAATCCCTCTCCGACCTTGGATTCCGCGATTTCCGCGTCCGCGTGTACCCGGATCCCGCTGCCGCAGACCCAAAGGCCGATGCGCCGTGGTGCGCAAAACTCCAGCTCACCGAGGACATGATCCCGAAGCTTATGGAGCAGCGGAAGGAGATCTGCGCGCTCTTAAAGCAGAGATTTACGGATGTGACACTGGATCTTGTGGCGAGAACACCGTCGATGTAGGGAACGTCTCCCACATCTGTACATCAGATCTAATGCTCTGTATACGCAGATCGGCTAAAGTCTATAAAACAGGGAACGAGTATAACCGGCTTAACTTCACCGGTCATACTCGTTCTTAAAATATTTTCACCCCGAAAACTTCCGGGCCTTTTTGTATACAGGATTCCTCTCTATGTCACCTCATTCAGCCAGGCTACTGCCGCTTTGATCCCGTCCTCGCTGAACTCAAATTCCTGATACGTCTTTTTTTCATCTTCCGTCACAGAAAAAATAAACGGCCCCGGCCAGGTGATCGCCTGGATCTTATCCGGCTCGCCTTCCTCTCCGCTGATCTTCCGGATCATAAAATTCGTTCCCTTTTCACTTCCGGTAAATGTTGTCTTCTTTAAATATGGAATGGAGATCATTCCTGTCAGCTCGATCATAACAACCTCTTTTCTTCTTTTCCATTGCAAATTGTTAAAGTGTTCGCTATACTTACACCATAAACCACCGTACAGGAATCATTATACACCATTCCTGTCCACGAAGCATCAGGAGTATCTCATGTTAGCTGTATTTTTATCTCCGGTCTACCTGTTATTTCAGGCATACATTCTTTTATGGCTCTACGCCTGGGCGGATTCCTGCTCCCCGGCGCTTCATTCACTGTTTTTCAGGATCCCTGTCACAGTCCTCTATCTATTTTTTGCCGTCAGCCCGCTGACCGGATTTCTGATCACAAAAGAACCACTTCACCATTTTCTCCGGGTGATCAGCAACTACTGGCTCGGCACTCTGGAATATATCCTGCTTTTTATCATCACCTTCGACGTGATCCGCCGTGTCACCGGCCATTCCTTCTTTATGAAATACCGGTACCCGGCCATGCTGCATACCATGCCGAAAAATCTCGTGATCTTTGGCGGCTTTGCCATTGGCCTGATCCTTATGGTCAGCATTTACGGTGTCCTGCATGCAAGACGGGTCTATGTGCGGCAGGATCCGGTCGTCATCGAAAAGAGTTCTTCTCTTCCGGGACTTAAGATCGCCCTGATCGCGGATCTTCACCTTGGATACAACTCCACGAAGTCCCATGTAAGAAAGATCGTAGACACCATTAACTCCCAAAATGTCGATCTCGTCTGCATTGCCGGAGATCTCTTCGACAATGATTACAACGCGATCAAGGACCCGGATGAGGTGGCTGACATTCTATCCGATATCAAGAGCCGGTACGGCACATACGCCTGCTGGGGCAACCATGACGTAAGCGAGAAGATCCTCGCCGGATTCACATTTCCACAGAAGGAAACGATCGTCCGGGACGGGCGGTTTACGGAATTTCTGCACCACGCCGGTATCACGATGCTGGAGGACGAGACCGTCTGCATCAATAATGCATTCTATCTTGTCGGCCGCCGGGATAAGGATATGGCAAAAAAAGAACAGCTCCCGCGGAAAACCTTTGCTGAGATCACCGAACCTCTCGATCCCTCACTTCCCATCATCGTCATGGATCACCAGCCGGGAGAATTGTCAGAAGCCTCCGATGCCGGTGTCGATCTGGACCTCTCCGGCCACACCCATGACGGTCAGATGTTTCCGGCAAACCTTGTGGTCCATTTTCTCTGGGAAAACGCCTGCGGAGTCCTGAAAAAGGGGGCTATGACGTCTATTGTCACCTCCGGTGCCGGTGTCTGGGGACCGGCGATGCGGGTCGGGACTAACAATGAAGTCGTGATCGCAAATGTGTCGTTTGATCCAGCCACAGACCAATAAGCTGTTGTTCCAATAAGTTGTTCCTATAAATAGTATAAACGAGAAAAACGGAGGTTTTATATGAAAGAATTTGTCAAGTCCATCACAAGCCCTTATGAAAAAGAACTGATCGAAACACGCCGTTACCTGCACCGACACCCGGAGCTCTCCTTTCAGGAGACAGACACTGCCGCTTACATCCGCAGCACCCTGAATGCCCTGGGCGTCCCGCTGATGGAAGGGATCTCCGGAACCAGCACGGTCGCTGTCATAAAAGGCGAAAAAACCGGTCCATGCATCGCGTTCCGCGCGGACATCGACGCACTCCCGGTGGAGGAAGAAAATGATCTCCCATTTAAGTCCGAGGTTCCCGGCGTTATGCATGCCTGTGGACACGATATCCATACCGCAGTCCTTTTAACCTTCGCAAAGGTCCTCACAGCCCATCCGGAGCTTGTCCGTGGAACTGTGAAGCTGATCTTTCAGGCAGCCGAGGAAAAGCTCCCGGGAGGCGCTAAGGCGCTCTGCGAGGAAGGTGCCATGAAGGATGTCGATCTCATCTATGGTTTCCACTGTGCTTCCGCGTTTCCGCTCGGCACCATCGCCGTGACTCCCCGGGCGTATTCCGCAGCGATCGGTATTTATGAAGTGAAGATCCATGGAAAGGGCGGTCATGGCGGTTATCCGCAGAATGCCCTGAATCCGGTCCCCGTGGCCTGCATGGTCGGATCTGCTTTAAACCAGATCCTGGCTGAAAAAAAGAATCCGCTGGAAGGCGGTGTTCTTACGGTTTCCTATATAAATGGCGGCCAGTATCCGAATATCATCACGGATACCGTGACTCTCGGCGGCAATGTCCGCACTTTAAACAATGACCTGATCGACAAAGTCTTTGACTCCATCCACTCCATCAGCAGGGGGATCTGCGCCGGATTCGGCCTCACCTGCGATGTGACCACGACTCTGGGCTATCCGGCAGCCATCAACGTGCCGGAGGAGATCGAAACGGTCCGCAGTGTCACAAGAGACCTCGGATATACCGTCTACGAACGCCCGGATGCCCTTGGCGGTGAGGATTTTGCCTACTATCTTCTTGAGAAGCCGGGTGCCTACTTCCAGATCGGAATGGCTGATCCCGAACGCCCGATTACCTCTTCCCCGCACCATAACTGCCATTTCCAATTAGATGAGCGCGGAATTTCAGAGGCGCTTGAGATGGAGCTTGGTCTGTACCTGCGCGTGACAGGGCAGATGTAACCGTATAGAAAAAGCGGCTGTCATATCGGCAAAACTTTGCCGGGCAGCCGCTCTTTTTCGCTCTTTTTTACAAATCCTTTGCTCCAACAAGTCCGTAGGCCGACTCCGCGCTCCTCACAGCCCTCAGGATCGCCTCCGCCATAACCTGGGCACCGAGGGTTCCGACCATATCCTGATCTGCCTTCACATCGCCCACAGACAGCGCGTAGATGCTGTCTCCGTCGGAAGAGGTATGAACAGGGCGGATCGCCCGCGCATAGCCGTCGTGAGCCATCCCGGCGATCTTGCAGAGGCTGCTCTTCGGGAATGCCGCGTTCGTAATCACCGCACCGATGGTCGTATTCTCTGTTGCGCCGGTGAACTTGTTCTTGACCACTTCATAGCTCTTATAAACGGCTTCTTCTGTGTCCGCAAATGTCTTCCTGTCCGCATTTAAAAGACCGGCCACCTTCTTTCCGTCCTTCCAGTCATAGATATCGCCTCTCGCATTCACCGCAACGATTGCGCCGACCTTCAGATCCCCAATCTGCACCGCATAGCTTCCGATCCCGCCCTTCATGCAGAGAGACTTGTCCCCCAGCTTTCCGACGGACGCACCTGTTCCAGCGCCGAAGTTTCCATCCTGATAATTATTCTTCTCCGCGCCCTCGCATGCCGCGTATCCCATGGCCTTATCCGGTCTCGTCTTAAAATCCCCGACCATCAGGTCAAACAGGCAGGACTCGCATACAAGCGGTACCTTCGTGATTCCCACATCAAAGCCGATCCCACGTTCTTCCAGATACTCCATAACGCCCCCAGCCGCGTCCAGACCGAACGCACTTCCGCCGCTGAGTAAAACTGCCTGGATCACGTCAGCTGCCGCCATAGGCTTTAAAAGCTCTGATTCCCTGGATGCCGGACCGCCCCCGCGGACATCCAGCCCGGCTGCTGCGCCCCGCTCGCAGATAATAACCGTACACCCGGTCCCCGCTTCTTTATTCTCTGCGCTGCCGATCCTGATGTTTTCGATCTCTGTGATTTTGATTTCTTTCATCCTTTTAATCTCCCTTTAATTACCTGTGATTCCGAAACAGGATCCCCTAAATGAGGATCCTGTTGGTAAATTTTTCATACACTTTTTCTATTTATATAGTATATCACATTTTAAAATTAAATTAAAATCATAAAATCGGGAATATATAATGGATAACAAATATTTGAACGAATGATATGATTATTGAATGATTCGATATCAGTGTAACAAAAAACACCGTCCCGGCGGCTTATCATCCGCTAAAACAGTGCTTTTTTCGTGCACCTTCAGGGATTCGAACCCTGGACAAATAGATTAAGAGTCTACTGCTCTACCAGCTGAGCTAAAGGTGCTTGGTTTGTTGTTTTTCTTTGTTTTGTTTGCCTCATCCGTGGCACGTTTTGTATTATAGGATAAACCAAGAAAAAAGTCAACACCTTTTTTGAATTTTTTTTAATTTTTTTGTTTTTCAAAAAACAGGTACAAATGAAACGATTAAAAAAGCCAGCAAACATGCGGGTTTGCCGGCTTTTTTAATCGTTTCTTACAACATCTCTTTGATCGCATTTTCCAGAACTTCTTTATCCTGAAGTCCAACGCTCTTGGAAAAAATTTCTCCATCCTTGAAAAGAATGATCGTCGGGATAGACATAACTCCGTAGCGGGCAGCAATATCACTGTTCTCGTCTACATCGAGTTTGCCGATCTTTACTTTTCCGTCGTACTCCTCAGCGAGCTCTTCGATCACCGGAGCCATCATACGGCACGGGCCGCACCATGTCGCAAAGAAATCCACAACTACCGGGATCTCTGAGCCCAGAACATCAGCATCAAAATTTGCGCTTGTAAATACTGTTTCCATATTATTTTCTCCTTCCATTAATATCCTGCTGCATTCAAAGCTTTTCCACCGCATTCGCTTACCGCTCCGGCGGTCACAGAAAACCTCTCTGCCGCGCTTATTTTTTCTTTCTGCCGCAGACAACATCATTTGCCTCGTCAAAACATTTCCTGATCCGGATAATTTTCCGATTCAGTTCCATCTTGTCGCAGGTTGCCTGTGAGAGCCACCGCTTTACACATGCCCACATACTCATCCGGCACACGGCCTTTCCGTCATTTCATGTCTATTATATGCAGATATTTATGACTTATCACGGCAGGCAGTCAGCTTACAGATCGGCTTGCCCTCCGCGGAGAACTTCGTCTCGTACTCTGTCATAACATTTCCCTCAGCCATATCGCTGTGGTGAAGATCAAATGTATGGGATGTCACCTGCCAGCCTGCCTCCGGAATGGATTCTAATGAATAGCGGAACAGGTCCTGATTATCAGTCTTAAACTCGATGATTCCGTCCGGCTGTAAAATCTTATCATACACGGCAAGGAAACGGTCTGATGTCAGGCGGCGCTTCGCGTGGCGGTCCTTCGGCCACGGATCCGAGAAGTTTAGGTAGATCCGCTCCACCTCATTCTCCGCGAACACCTCCGTAAGCTCTAAGGCATCGATCCTCATAAAATAAATATTAGAAAGCTCCAGCTCCGCGCGCTTCTGAAGTCCGCGAAGCAGAACGCTGGAGTAACGCTCGATTCCCACGTAATTGATATCCGGGTTCATCTGGGCAAGCTCCATGATGAATTTTCCTTTTCCCATTCCGACCTCAATGCGGATCGGATTATCGTTTCCAAAAAATTCATGCCACCTTCCCTTCAGTGACTGCGGATCCTGGACCACATATGGGCTCTCAGCAATCTCTTCTTCCGCGCCTTTGATATGGCGTAATCTCATAATGTATTTCCTCCTGATATTGCTTGTGTCTCATTTTATCATTGAAAGCCTTATTTTGCAAGGTAACAGTGACGCGCAGAATTTTTCTGGTTACAGTTCAGCCATGCGCTGGTTTGAATGAGAAAGTGCTTATGCAAGCTTGCTTGCATAAGCACTTTTTCATCCAAATCAGCATATGGTGGAACCACCAAGCTTCTTGTTTTCATGAATATGAAAACAAGAAGATGTAATGGCTGAACTGTAACTTTTTCTGAAATTTTTTCTTTCAATATATCTTTTGGAAACAGAAAATTCTTAAATTGTCCAAAAATTTTTCGTGCAATTTTCCCACTGTTCCAGTATAATAAAGATAATGGCTGACAAAATCGCTCTTTTCGTGTCTGTGATCGTTTCATCAGGCGCACAGCATTACATAGAAGAAAACGGCATCTGTGAGTATCCGGCACCTTCACCGGCACCGGATTTTCACCTTCACGCGCCGTTAAAATACATAAAACGGAGGGATTTATATGGCAAGAAACGACATTCCTAACGGATGGGATAAGATCCGTCAGAATGTTCAGGAGACCGAGCGTCTCATGGGACAAAAACAATACAACCAGTCCATGATCAAAGCAAAACAGACGGTGGAGTATATGGTTAAGCTCCAATGTGAACAGGCGGGGATCATGGAAGGCTCCATGGACTCTATGATCCACGAGCTCTACAACAACGGCTGGATCTCAAAATCCACCGCCGAGCACTACTTACAGATCTACGACATCGGCACAAAAGCCGCAAAAAACGGCGATAACGGTGCCTACAATGCAAACCAGGCCTACCACGTGCTGTCCCAGGAGATCTACTCCTTTGCAGACAGCGGGAAAGCCCCCCGCGGAAGACGCCCGGCCGGTAGCCGTCCCCAGCAGTCCAGAAACCGCAGCGCCGGTTCCCGGCAGTCCGGAAGCGGCATGCAGCCGGCTGATCTTTTAAAATTTGTGGTTCCGATCGTCCTCGTGATCATCCTGATCGTCCTGATCCGTGTCCTCACGCCGAAGAAACCGGCTACAGAGGAGACCTCCGCACCAGTGATCACAACGGAAACAGCAGAGACCACAGCCCCGGAGACTGAACCGGAGAGCACAGCTTCCGGCTCCTCCTACAAGACAACAACGACCTTGAACGTCCGCAAAGAACCGTCCACCGACGCGGACCGCATCGGAAAACTGGACCCGGGCGCATCCGTTGAATATCTCCGCGACCACGACGATACCTGGGCCGTCATCAAGTACAACGGACAGGAAGCCTATGTCGCGAAGGAATTTCTAACAGCGGAGTAATAACTTATTGGAATATCAAATTCAAAAAAGCTCTAAAGCCAATATTTAGGGCGGGATTCCGATGGATCCCGCCCTATTGCTGGCTTCAGAGTTCTTTTTTCATTTATACTACATTCTTACACCGTCACATCTCCCATCCCCGACGGGTCTTTCTCAAAATACTTACAGAAATAATTCACAAACTCATCCACCACCGACTTATTTCCTGCCTGCTCAAACACCGTGACCACCAGGTCACGCCTGCAGTTCGGGTAACGGATCGGGATCAGGACAACACCATGCCCCGGCTTTCCACCCCAGGCTTTTTCCGGCCAGAAGCCGATTCCAAGCCCTGCCGCGATCAGGTTGCGCACCGACTCCGGACTGTTGCTCTCAAACACCGCCTGAGGGCGGATCCCCGCTCTCCGGCAGAAATCATCGCAGATCCCGCGGAGCTGCCAGCCGTTTCCGAGACGGATGAAATTTTCTTCCTTCACTTCCCGCAGATCGACGGTCTTATGCTTCGCAAACTTTGAATCCGGCGGCACTGCCAGAAAAATCTCCTCCCGCAGATATTCCCGTCTTACCACACCATCCGGAAGTTCCTGCGGATGCGGAGGCGTCACAGATATAGCGATCCTTGATTCGATATGGATATCACAGCTCTCCGTCATCTCAAGCTGGGATACCTGAAACTGGACATCCGGTTTCAGGGCCCGATAGGAAATAATACTGTTCGTAATGAGGTTCGACGCGGACAGGAAATTTAAATAGATCGTGCGCTCTGATGAATAAACTGACTCCCAGAGCTCATCCTTTAGATTATCGATGGATTCCAGAATCGGGATCAGGCGTTTTTTCAGGAGTTTCCCCTGTTCGTTGAGCTCGATCCGGTGATTTTTCCGGTCAAAAAGGCTTACGCCGAGCTCCGTCTCCAGACGTTTGATGGACTGGGACAATGCCGGCTGGGCGATATGCAGATCTTCTGCCGCTTTTGTCAGATTTTCATACCGCGCTGCCGTCAAAAAATACCGAAACTGCTGGATTTCCATATCATTCCCCCTTTTTCTTTCGCGCCTTAACGATCTTGTTAATTTTGTGCTAATTTTTCGTTCATTTATAGCATTTTCCGATTATTATAACATTCATGTTATAACAGCATAATTATTATATATTTGAAATTCCTGATTTTCAAGCTATATTATGATGTTACCGGGGTCAGACACTCAGGAAAACCTGACTTGAATTTTACCGCATAAAATTCCCGGGTATCTGGCCCCATCCCCCGGATGAGGGAAAATCCTTCTCAGAAAGGAGACAAATCAATGAACAATATCATCAATCAGCTCTCCCAGATTGAAGAAAAGACTGTCGCGATCTTAGACGGCGCTGCTGACAAGAAAAAAACTCTTGCAGCAGAATATGAGGCAAAGACGAAACAGTTTGACGAGGAGCTGAACCATGAAACCGAACTGGAGATCCAGTCCATGCGCCAGAAAATGGAGGCAGAAGCCGCCGCGGAGCTTGACAGGCAGAAAACCGCCGCCGGTGACCAGATCGCCCGCCTGGAACAGCATTACGAAGAAAAGCATTCCTGGTATGTGGACTCCCTCTTCCGTTCTATGACCGAGGTGTGATCTATGGGAAGTCTCATCACTTACAGTGCGATCGCTGCCAAGCTTGCCGCGATGCGCGGGCATTTCCTCACGGATGATGAGTTCTCGGTCCTCGCGGGAATGGAGAATGTACCGGCGGCCGTCGAATACCTGAAAAGTTCTCCCGCCTACAGGGATGTTTTTTCCGGTGTCGAAAATGAGGAACTCCATAGAAGTAAGATCGAAGAGCTTTTGTGGCACTCCCTCTACGGTGATTTCTCAAGGCTGTTCCGATTCGCAAACGGAACCCAGAGAAAATTTCTGGATCTCTACTTTCTCCATTTCGAGATCGATGTCATGAAACGGTGTCTGAGGGACGCGGTTTCCGGAAAACGCTCAGATCTGAACTTTAAGAGCTTTGAGCCCTTCTTCCGAAAGCACTCCCACCTGGATTTCACCGCCCTGACTGATTCAGAAGATCTGGACGAATATCTGGACAGCATTCAGAACACCCCTTATTATGGCCCGTTAAAGGACTTAAAGGATCAGGGCATCACTTCCCTGTCTGAGTTCGAATCTGCTCTGGACATCCTGTACTTCATCCGTTTCTGGAAAAGTTTAAAAGACCAGCTTTCAAAAGACGACCGGGAGGCCATCGCCGACTGTGCCGGTGAAAAGATCGATCTTTTAAATATTGAATGGCTCGCAAGAGCGAAACGCCACTACAAATTATCTGCCGATGCCATTATGGAGCTTCTGATCCCCGTATGGCACCGTTTAAAAAAGTCTCAGGCAAGGGAGCTTGCCGAAGCGCCGTCTATAGAGGAATTTGACCGGATCCTAAAGGGGACCCGCTACGGAAACCGGATCTTTCGGGCATCCGGCGAACAGCAGGAGAATCCGGAACTGCATTCCCTGTTCCGGGCGCTTCTGGATGCTGTGTACAGCAAATCCGGACGGAATGATCCGTATTCCGCGGCTGCGTTAAACAGCTACTTCTATTTTAAGGAAGAGGAGATCAGAAAAATCATCACCACCGTTGAGGGGATCCGTTACAGCCTTGGCAGTTCAGAAATTCTCACCTGCCTGGCAGAAAGTTAGAAAAGGGGGTATGCTTTGTGATCGAAAAAATGAAATTCGTCAGCATCTCCGGGCCAAAGAACGATCTGGACCGAATGGTCAACCAGTATCTCTCCCACTATGAGATCCAGCTGGAAAACGCGCTGACCGAATTAAGATCCGCATCAAAATTAGAACCATATCCCGGAACCAATCCATACCGGGAACCGCTTCAGAAAGCGCAGAAACTTCTCGCTTCCTGTCCCGGCGCAAAACAGCAGGAGATTTCCACCGGAACAATGCCTGTGGAGAACGCCATCACACTTGTAAATGACATGGATACGGAGCTCGCCGCCTCCGATGAGGAGCGGGAGTCCTTAAAGGCAAAAGAAAAAGAAGTCTCTTCCCTGTTGGAGCAGGTACGCCTGTATGTGGAACTGGACTTCGATATTCCGGCAATTCTGAAGCTGAAGCACATCAAGTACCGGTTCGGACGTATCAGAAAAGAAAGCTTCCCGCAGCTTCAGGCATTCGCCGACCGCTCGGATGAGACGATCCTGTTCAAATGCCACGAATCAGACCACTATATTTCTTTGCTCTACTTCACACCGGATATCACCTCCGACCGGATCGACACCGTCTTCTCGTCCCTGCAGTTCGAGAGGATCTATCTCCCGGATGAGTACGCCGGAACCCCGAAGACCGAGGTCGAACGTCTGGAAAACGAGCTTGCAAATCTGAAAGCAAAGGAACAGGCCCTGGACGCAAAAGATTCCGGGTACCTGCTGACGAGACAGACCAGTCTCCGGGATGCCAGCCAGGTGCTGAAATCCTATGAAGCAAACTTCAATGTGAGAAAGTATGCGGCATGCACTCATGATAAGGATCATCCGTTCTACATTCTCTGCGGCTGGATGACAAAAGAGGACGCGGAAGCTCTCCACAGGGACCTCGCAAAGGACGCGGACACATTCTTCGTCTTAGAGGACAGCAAAGAGCACGTGACCAGCATTCCGCCCACCAAGTTAAAAAACATTCCGCTGCTGCGGCCGTTTGAGATGTTCGTAAAGATGTACGGACTTCCGTCCTACGACGAGTTTGATCCGACGCTTCTGATCGCCATCACCTACTCCATCTTCTTCGGCTTCATGTTCGGAGATGCCGGACAGGGCCTTGTCCTTCTGATCGGCGGTTTCCTGCTCTATAAGTTCAAAAAGATCGATCTGGCAGCCATTATCTCCTGCTGCGGATTCTTCTCAACGATCTTCGGATGCCTCTTCGGAAGCGTCTTCGGATTTGAAGATGTGATTCCGGCGCTGTGGTTAAAGCCGACCGAAGCCATGACGGATCTTCCGTTTGTGGGTCGTCTGAACACCGTGTTCGTCGTTGCCATTGCTCTCGGCATGGGAGTCATCCTCTTTACGATGATCTTAAACATGATTACGAGCTTTAAGAACCATGACACCGAAAAGACCTGGTTCGATACAAACGGTCTCGCAGGCTTTGTCTTTTATTTCAGTCTTGCAGCCACCATCGTGATGTTCATGAGCGGACATACACTTCCGGCGGCAGCGGTCCTGATCATCATGTTCGTCCTGCCGCTTCTCGTGATGTTCTTTAAGGAACCGCTCACAGCAGTTCTGGAAAAGAAATCTGAGAAGATCTCCGGTGGCGTGGGAATGTTCATCACACAGGGATTTTTCGAGCTGTTTGAAGTACTCTTAAGCTACTTCTCCAACACGCTTTCCTTCGTCCGTGTGGGCGCCTTCGCCGTCAGCCATGCAGCCATGATGCAGGTCGTTTTAATGCTCGCAGGCGCAGAAACCGGAGCACCGTCCATACCGGTCATTGTTCTCGGAAACCTGTTCGTGTGCGGCATGGAGGGCCTGATCGTCGGGATCCAGGTACTCCGTCTCGAGTACTACGAGCTGTTCAGCCGGTTCTATAAAGGAAGCGGCCGGGAATTTAAACCGTTCTACGAGAAATAAGAATAAATGGTAACTGTTCAGTAGGTCTGCGCGCTTGCTGCGCTGACCGTAATAAAACATAGGCTGGAAGGCAAAAATCCCATCAGCGAAGCTGATCTGGAATGGATTTTTGCGTGTAACTATGAAGGCACTGAATCGTTACAATAAATGGTAAAATACAGATTTTAGGAGGTCATCGTCATGACAATCGCAGTAAAACTTCTTTTAACCGTTGCACTTATCTTCAGCATTGCTGTCCCCTTCGGAGCTTTCGCCGCAGGTGAAAAGACAAAAGGACGCTATAAAACAGCCCTCGCAGCCAACACCGTAATGTTCTTCGGAACCATGCTCTTCGCCGTCTGCGTACTCTTTGGCGGCACTGCATTCGCAGCCGAGTCCACAGCTGCAGCTGGCGGCATCTCCACCGGTATGGGCTACATCGCAGCTGCTCTTTCCACCGGACTTTCCTGTATCGGCGGCGGCGTTGCCGTTTCCGCGGCAGCATCCGCAGCACTTGGCGCTATCAGTGAGGATTCCTCCATTCTTGGTAAATCTCTTATCTTCGTAGGTCTTGCCGAAGGTGTCTGCCTGTACGGACTTATCATCTCCTTCATGATCATCGGTAAACTTTAATGCCTGACAACATGGCTGAACTATTACCAGGAATGGAGACCGGCTATGAGAATGTATTTGATCAGCGATAATACCGACACGCTGACCGGCATGCGGCTGGCGGGCGTGGACGGTGTGATCGCAAATGAAAAAGGAACGCTGGAAAAGGCGTTGAACGAAGTGTTAAAAGACAAAAATATCGGGATCATCCTGCTCACCGAAGCTCTCGGAAAGAAGTATCCGGAGCTGGTTAAGACGGTACGCACAGAACATAAAAAGCCGCTTCTCATCGAAATCCCGGACCGCCACGGAACAGGACGGCGGCCCGATTTCATCACGGCATATGTAAATGACGCGATCGGACTAAAGTTATAGTATGCACACAGCGGTTCCGTCCGCAGGCGACAGCGATCCGGAACCGCTGCAGATCGATATTGGAATCAAGGAGGTGGCTGCTTTGACAACCGAAGAAAAATTACAGCATTTTGAAGACATCTGCACAGGCGACGCATTAAAGAAATACGAGCAGGCAGTCTCTGATTATACCGCTTATGAGGAAAAGATCCTGAATGAGCATAAAGAAAACGCCAGAAAGCAGGCAGCATTGCAGATCGCTGCCGAAAAAGAGCGGATCGCACGGGAGACCAACAAAAACCTGTCCTTAGGCCAGATCGAGATCCGCCGTTCCTACAGCAGAAAAGATGAGGAACTCCGCGGAAAAGTCTTCTCTGAGCTTCGCGACAAACTGGCGCGGTTCATGGAGACCCCGAAATATGACGCACTCTTAGAGGCGCAGATCAAAAAAGAAAAAGCATTTGCAGGATCCAGTGAGATCCACATCTATATCGACCCGTCCGACAAGGAAAAGCAGAATCTTTTATCCTTAAGGACCGACTGCGACATCCGCGTCAGCCAGTACCCGTTTCTCGGCGGCACGCGGGCCGTCATCGCCTCGAAAAATATCCTGATCGATAACTCCTTTGAGACGAAGCTCAAAGAAGCTGAACAGGACTTCCAGTTCTCACTGTAACTGTGCGATACGTTTCCGCAGGCAGCGCGGTACACGCGCAGACCTGCCGGACAGTTACTTTTTATAACATTTTTGGAGGAAATCAACATGGCTGCAAAAGGCACAATTTACGGAATCAACGGCCCGATCGTCTATATTGCCGGTGATTCCGGTTTTCAGATGAATGAGATGGTCTACGTCGGAGAGGCAAACCTCGTCGGCGAGGTCATCGGACTGACCTCCGAACGCACAACGATCGAGGTCTATGAGGAGACCACAGGTCTGAAGCCCGGAGAGCCGGTCACAGGAACAGGAGCTCCTGTCTCCGTCACACTTGCCCCCGGCATTATCACAAATATTTTTGATGGAATCGAACGTCCGTTAGCCGCTATCAAAAAATCAAGCGGCTATTATATTGACCGCGGTGTTCATGTAACATCCCTTGATACAGAAAAGAAATGGCAGACCCACATGACCGTAAAGCGCGGCGATCATGTCTACGGCGGCACCATCATCGCGGAGGTCCCGGAGACGAGAGCCATTACCCATAAAGTCATGATCCCGCCGGATCTGGAGGGCGATGTCCTCTCCGTTGTCTCCGACGGTGAATATACGATCAATGATACACTGCTCACGATCATGACAAAGGACGGAACGGAAAAAGCGATCACTATGACACAGAAATGGCCGATCCGCATCCCGCGTCCGACCGTAAAGCGCTATCCGGCATCCAAACCGCTGATCACAGGACAGCGTATCCTTGACACCCTGTTCCCGCTCGCAAAGGGCGGCACGGCGGCGATCCCGGGCGGATTCGGTACCGGAAAGACCATGACCCAGCACCAGATCGCCAAGTGGTCCGATGCCGATATCATCATCTACATCGGCTGCGGCGAGCGTGGAAATGAAATGACACAGGTTCTGGAGGAATTCAGCGAGCTGATCGACCCGAAGAGTGGAAACCCACTGATGGAGCGGACTACGTTGATCGCCAATACCTCCAACATGCCGGTTGCCGCCCGTGAGGCGAGTCTTTACTCCGGCCTGACACTTGCAGAATACTACCGCGACATGGGATACAACGTAGCGATCATGGCAGACTCCACCTCCCGTTGGGCTGAGGCGCTCCGCGAGCTCTCCGGCCGTCTGGAGGAAATGCCGGCCGAGGAAGGTTTCCCGGCTTATCTGGCATCCCGGCTGTCCCAGTTCTATGAGCGTGCCGGAATGGTCCAGAACTTAAACGGAACGGAAGGTTCCGTATCCATCATCGGAGCCGTATCCCCTCAGGGCGGCGATTTCTCCGAGCCGGTCACACAGAATACCAAGCGTTTCGTCCGCTGCTTCTGGGGACTTGATAAGAACCTCGCCTACGCGAGACACTTCCCGGCGATCCAGTGGCTGACCAGCTACTCGGAATACCTCACGGATCTTTCTTCCTGGTACTCTGAGCATGTGGATAAAAACTTTGTCAATTACCGTAACCAGCTCGTCACGATCCTGAATCAGGAAAGCAGCCTGATGGAGATCGTAAAACTGATCGGATCCGATGTTCTCCCTGATGACCAGAAGCTCGTCCTCGAGATCGCCAAGGTCATCCGTCTCGGTTTCCTTCAGCAGAACGCTTTCCATAAGGAAGATACCTGCGTTCCGCTGAAAAAGCAGTTTAAGATGATGGAGATCATCCTTTATCTCTATAAAAAATCCCGTGCCCTCGTTGCCATGGGCATGCCGGTATCCGTCCTCAAAGAAGAAAAGATCTTTGAGAAGATCATTGCCATCAAATATGACGTCCCGAATGACCGTCTCGACATGTTTGACGACTATAAGAAGCAGATCGATGACTTCTACAATTCCGTCATCGAGCGCAACGCATAAGGAGGCAGATCACAATGGCAGTCGAATATCTTGGCCTTAGTTCCTTAAATGGCCCTCTTGCCGTCCTCGAAGGCGTTTCCGGGGCATCTTATGATGAAATCGTGGAAATGACCGTCGACGGAAAAGAAAAGAAGCTCGGACGCATTATCGAGGCGTACGAGGATAAAGCCGTGATCCAGGTGTTTGAGAGCACCGGAAACATGGCATTGAAAAACACTCATACCCGTCTCACCGGACATCCAATGGAGATCGGCGTCTCCGCCGATATGTTAGGCCGTACCTTTGACGGTCTTGGAAATCCCATCGACGGTCTGGGACCGATCTTAGCTGATAAAAAACTGGATGTAAACGGAAAGCCGTTAAACCCGGTAGCCCGTGAATATCCGCGAAACTATATCCGTACCGGTATCTCCGCCATCGATGGCCTGATGACCCTGATCCGCGGACAGAAGCTCCCGATCTTCTCCGGAAACGGACTTCCCCACGACCAGCTGGCAGCGCAGATCGTCATGCAGTCCTCTCTGGGAGATAATTCCGATGAAAAATTCGCCGTCGTATTCGCAGCTATGGGCGTCAAGTACGATGTTGCCGAATACTTTGAACGTACCTTCCGCGAGAGCGGCGTTCTGGACCATGTTGCCATGTTTATCAATCTTGCAAACGATCCGGTCGTCGAGCGTCTGATCACACCGAAGGTTGCCCTCACAGTTGCCGAATACCTCGCATTTGAAAAGGGCATGCATATCCTGGTCATCCTGACGGATATGACCTCCTACGCTGAGGCGCTGCGTGAGGTCTCCTCCTCAAAGGGCGAGATCCCGTCCCGTAAGGGATATCCGGGATACTTATACAGTGATCTGGCATCTCTCTATGAGCGCGCCGGAATCGTCGCCGGAGTCAACGGATCTGTCACACAGATCCCGATCCTTACCATGCCGAACGATGATATCACCCACCCGATCCCGGACCTTACCGGTTACATCACAGAAGGTCAGATCGTTCTGGACCGCAGCTTAAACGGTCAGTCCATCTACCCGCCGATCAGCGTGCTTCCGTCCCTGTCCCGTCTTATGAAGGACGGCATCGGTGAGGGATTTACCCGTGAAGATCATCAGGATGTGGCAAACCAGCTGTTTTCCTGCTACGCAAAGGTGGGCGACGCGAGAGCCCTCGCATCTGTTATCGGTGAAGATGAGCTCTCCCCGATCGATAAAAAGTATCTGGAATTCGGCCGGGAATTTGAAAAACGGTTCATCGGACAGGATATCCATGACAACCGTACCATCATCGACACCTTAAATATCGGCTGGGAGCTTTTAGGACTTCTTCCGAGAGAAGAGCTCGACCGTATTGACACGAAGATCTTAGACAAGTATTATAAACCTGCAGACGCCGCTTCAGACGCTTCATAAGGAGGGGATCTCATGAATCCGAACACATTCCCCACCAAGGGAAATCTGATCCTTGCGAAAAACTCCCTCGCCCTTGCGACTCAGGGGTACGGACTGATGGATAAAAAGAGGAACATCTTGCTGCGGGAACTTATGGGCCTGATCGATCAGGCAAAAGCGATCCAGTCCGAGATCGATTCCACTTTTACCGCCGCCTACAAGGCACTCCAGAAGGCCAATATCGAGATGGGAATCCACTATGTGGAGGAGATCGCAGGTTCACTTCCCGTCACGGATGATATCCGGATCAAGGCGCGCAGCATCATGGGAACGGAGATCCCGCTTGTCGAGTATACACCGTCAAAAGATGAAAAACCGCCTTATTCGTTTTACAGCACCAGCGATTCGCTGGACGAGGCACGGATCGCCTTCGAGCGCGTGAAGGAACTGACCGCAGACCTCGCAACCGTGGAGACATCCGCCTACCGTCTTGCCGAGAGCATTAAGAAGACCCAGAAGCGGGCTAATGCACTAAAGAACATCACGATCCCGTCATACCAGGCACTTGTGAAGGACATCACCAACGCCCTGGAGGAAAAGGACCGCGAAGAGTTCACAAGACTAAAAGTAATCAAACGGAGTACCACGAAATGACAAAAACAGCAAAGACCATTACCTACGCCGCCGGGATCTTCACCGCGTTCTGGCTGATCATCGCGTTCCTTATCACGTCCGTTGAGGCGGTCGCCTACTGGACGCCGGGATATTATGAGAAGGAATACACGAAATATCAGGTTCTGAATGATCTTCCTGAGATGACCATGGACGATCTTCTTGACGTCACCGACCAGATGATGGCGTTTCTTCGCGGAAAGCGCGAGGATCTTCACGTATACACCACCATGGGCGGGGAATACCGGGAATTTTTTAATGACCGGGAGATTGCCCACATGGAGGACGTGCGGGGACTCTTCATCGGCGGCCTGTGGCTTCGCCGGATCGGGATCCTGATCACCCTATGCTTCGCGGCCCTGGCTTATTTCTGGGGACGTAAGAGTGCGGAGCGGACAGAGGCGTTAAAGCGCCTGATCCCGAAATCCCTCTGTATCGGCACCGGCGCGGTCTTTGCCGTAGCACTGGCCCTGATCGGCATTATATCCACAGACTTCTCAAAATATTTCATTGTTTTCCACAAAATCTTTTTCAACAATGATCTGTGGGTCCTCGATCCACGCACCGACATGCTCATCAACATCGTTCCGGAAGGTTTCTTCTTCGATACCGCCGCGCGGATCGCGCTGGTGTTTGCGGTGATCGTTGGGATGTTTTTTGTTGGAAATCTGGTATTATATAAAAGAGCCGGCAGATAGATCTGTCGGCTCTTTTTATATCATTTATCGGTTGCAGCCCTGTCTTCAAACTGCTATAATCCATAGTACGAGTACTGTGATCGTTCAATCCTTCACAATTACAGGCAAAAATCCATTCCTGATCGGCTGTGCCGATGGGATTTGAGACATCAAAACAGCCGCCACGTCGGGTAAACATAGCGGCAATTTTTTCAAGGAGTTCCATGAAACGAATTTTAAGTATTTTTCTCTGTCTGACGCTGATCCTCGGTTTTTGTCCGGGACAGACGGCATATGCGGCGGCTGAGTGGCCGTCGGAGATCTCGATCTCAGCGGACGGCGGGATCCTAATGGACATCAATTCGGGAGCGGTTTTGTTCGAGAAGAACAGCCATGAACCGTATTATCCGGCAAGTATCACAAAGATCCTGACGGCACTGATCGTGATTGAAAACTGTGGGCTTGATGAGACCGTGACGTTCTCCAACACAGCGGTGAACTCTCTTGAGCCGAACTCCTCCATTCTGGGGGCCCGCGCCGGAGATACGTTAAGTGTCCGGGACTGTCTTTATGCCCTGCTTTTACAGTCCGCGAATGAGGTTGCAAACGCTCTGGCCGAACACTGCGCAGGCAGTATTGATGCTTTTGCGGAGAAGATGAATGAGAAGGCGGCGGAGCTTGGATGTACGGACTCCCATTTCGCAAACCCGAGCGGTCTGAATGATCCGAATCACTATGTGTCCGCTTATGACATGGCACTGATCGCAAAGGCGGCGTTTAATAATCCGACATTTGTAGAGGTTGATTCCACGACGTACTATGACGTTCCTGCGGGGAAATTAAAGCAGTACCCGGATGGCTGGCGCTACTACGCCCACCACAGAATGCTGCGGCGGAATGATTCCCTTTATTACGACGGTGCCATCGGCGGAAAGACCGGTTACACCTTGCTTGCGGGAAATACATTGGTGACATGCGCGGAGCGCGATGGAATGAAGCTCATAGCTGTCGTTCTCAATGGTCACCAGACCCATTATTCCGACACAAAAGCACTGTTTGACTATGGATTTAAAAATTTCAAGTCCGTTCCGGTTGCGGATCAGGACAGCACTTACAGCAAGGTGGCTGATGATCTGACGATCTCCGGGATCTTTTCCGGGAGTGCTACAAGACTCACGGTAAATAAAAACAGCGCGGTGACTTTACCTGCGGATGGGAGCTTCTCCGATGTGACTTCCACACTGGACTACGACCTGACTGACGATGCACCGGATGGGGCGATTGCACGGATCGATTACCGCTATGGGGATAAGCTTGTGGGACAGGCTTATCTGGAGGCGACTGTGACACAGGGATATGTGCCCGGAGCAGTGAATCAGAGCACGGATACCGCGGAGACTGAGACTGTGGCTGAAACCGTTCCTTCTAAGGCACCTGACAAGGAAACCGAACCTTCCTCTAAAAAAACGGGCAGCAATAAGACATCCTGGACCTCCTCTCCTGCTTTCGGCATTGTTAAGAAAGTCCTGATCGCTGCCGCTGTCATCGGAGCCATTGGCGGCGCCGTCTTCGGAATCATGATCTATCAGGAAAATAAAGCCCAGAACGAGCGTTTTCTCCGTCATCAGCGGCGCGAAAAACGTTTAAAGGAATGGGGATATTCTTCCACAGAATTTGATATGATCATGGAAGAGCACTTAAGATCCAAGTCCGGGATTAAGCAGCCGGGATTCCGGGAGCGGCTCAGAGATCGTTTTCGAAGACGATAAGTTTTATTTTATGTAAACTAAAAGAGCAGATGTATGCTTTTTGAAGCAATACCTCTGCTCTTTTTCTATCTTTTCACATCCGTTTTTTCAGGAGCAAAGTGCTCAATTGCTGCCGTATCTTCCGGGCTGCCGCCTCTATTCCACTCCATGGAGTTTCTTCTGCCTGCTTTTCTCCGCACGGCGGATCCGGGCCTCCTCTTTTTTCAGGAAAACAGCTTCTGCACCTTCCTCATCCACCGGTTTTACCGTCTTTACGGCAAAAACTCTGCCGTCCTCCGACTTTTTCATCCGGATTTTTCCTTTCATCATACCGTGTTCCGGACATGTTGCAAGACACAGATAATAGCGCTGTCCTGAGGAAAACCAGCGGATCTTCTTCCGCAGCATCCGACGGCATTTCGTGCAGATGATATCCGTCACCCGCTTTTCCTCCATCGCCTCTTCCTTTGTCTCAAACATCTGTGATACGAACTTCGTATACTCCGGGAACCGCAGTGTGAACTCCTCATCCTCGCTCTCCGGCGGCAGATAATAATCCACGGACACATAATCTTTCACGGAATCAAAATCCATCGCCTGCAGCACCCGCCCCGTATATTCCGCGTCCCCCAGTGCCCGGTGGAACGGCGCGTCCACATCAAGTGCAAAGGACTCCACCGCTTCATCAAGCGAAATTCTCGCCTTTCCGTCCTGATAACACAGGCTGTACAGTTTCTGGACATCATAAAAAAGGAACGGTTTCGGGAACGGGATCGTCATCCCATGATAGACCATGTTCCTCTGCAGTTCCGTAAGGTCCATACTTCCCCAGGTGCAGAATATGCAGTCCTCTCCGCACCATTTAAGGAAATCCTCCATTACCGCCGCAAACGGCTCTCCATCCCGCTCTAACTCTTCGATGGAAACATGGGTCACCTCAGAGATGATCCGGTGCATCTGGCGGTACACGCAGGGACGGATGATCCGGTGAAACTCCGCGACCTTCTCACGCTCTTCATTCAGTTTTACTGCTCCGATCTCAAAGATCTCAAAAGGAAGCCGCTCCACAGACGCTTCTTTACCGCCCGGGTTCTGGTTCCATTCCAAATCAAATACAATAAAATTTTTCATAATACAAGAGTATAGCACAGTTTTTTCTGCCCGTCACTGAGAAAATTGTTGCTGTACACGGGCAGGGATCAGTCGCTTACTTTTTTCTTGCACTCTGTTTCAAATAATCCTATAATAAGCATAGTTTGAGATAGAAAAACTACAGCAACAGCGTTTCCGCCTCTGTAGGATCACTCAGGTAAGACCATCTGCTTCTGATCTGGTGCTTTTATCTGGAGATTTGCTGCGCTGGAACGCGGAAAGGATTCTTATCATGAAACACATCACAGGACTTGCGCATATCGCGCTTTTCACAAAGGATCTTGAAACATCCATAAAATTCTACGAATGTCTCGGTGGAAAGGTCACTGGACAGGCTGATGTCCAGAAGCCGCTTGGAACTAACCACATCAAGATCGTCAGCATGCCGGGCTTTGACCTCGAGATCATCGAGCCACATGACGGCACTGATGTGACCGCCCAGGGCGGTCTCTTCCCGCACATCGCAATCGAAGTCAATGACATCGACGCGGCCATCGCAGACTTAAAGGCAGCCGGGATCACAAACTTCCGGGGCGGTGTCGACAAGGCAGCTGATCTCCCGATCTTCGGCGGCATCCGCAACGCGTTTTTTATCGGACCGAACGGAGAACAGCTGGAGCTTTTACAGCATCTGTAAAATTCGGTTGACCGCAGATCATGCGGATCACTGTAATTTAAGTACATAAGTAAAGTCCCCGGATAAGGAACTACCGCAGCTGGTCAACTGACCGCTGGCACATTCCCTATCCGGGGGCTTTTTATCTTATCCCAATAACGCCTTCAAATCCTCCTCCGGTGTCGTCACCGGACCGATTCCGTAGTTCTCCACAAGGAAATTCAGGATATTCGGGGAGAGGAACGCCGGTAAGGACGGGCCGAGGCGGATATTCCTGATCCCAAGATGCAGGAGTGTCAGGAGAATACACACTGCTTTCTGCTCATACCAGGAGAGCACGAAGGACAGCGGAAGCTCGTTCACCTCGCACCCAAACGCCTCCGCCAGCGCCATAGCCACCTTGATGGCACCGTAGGCATCGTTGCACTGGCCCATGTCCATGATCCGCGGGAGACCGCCGATATTTCCAAGGTCCAGATCGTTAAAGCGGAACTTTCCGCATGCTAACGTCAGGACAATGCTGTCCGCCGGAGTCTGCTTTACAAAATCCGTATAGTAGTTTCTTCCCGGCTTCGCGCCATCGCAGCCCGCAACGAGGAAGAAATGTCTGATCGCGCCGGATTTTACCGCGTCGATGACCTGATCAGCCATGGAAAGGATCGTTCCATGTCCGAATCCTGTCATGACCTGAGTTCCGCCGTTGATTCCCGTAAACTGGCGGTCTTCCTGATATCCGCCGAGTTCCAGCGCCTTCTCGATCACCGGGGTAAAGTCTTTCTCATCATCGATATGAACCATTCCCGGATATGCTACGACCTCCGTCGTGAACACGCGGTCCGCGTAGGATTTCTTCGGCGGCATCAGACAGTTTGTGGTAAAGAGGATCGGAGCCGGGATATCCGCAAATTCCTTCTGCTGATTCTGCCATGCAGTTCCGAAATTGCCCTTTAACTGCGGATACTTTCTGAGCTCCGGGTAAGCGTGGGCCGGCAACATCTCGCCGTGGGTGTAGATGTTAACGCCTTTTCCCTCTGTCTGCTTTAAGAGAAGCTCCAGGTCCTTGAGGTCATGTCCCGTCACAACGATAAACGGTCCTCTTTCTACTACAAGCGGTACGCTGACCGGGATCGGAGTCCCGTAAGTTCCCGTGTTTGCTGCGTCCAGCATCGCCATGCAGGTGAGGTTCACCTCGCCGACCTTCAGGACCGTCGGGAGCAGGCTTTCGACGGTACCGTCTTTTGCGATCTCCCGGAGCCCCGTTAAGAAGAACTGGTTTACCGTCTCATCAGATGCCCCCAGCATCAGCGCATGGTACGCGTACGCCGCCATACCCTTTAATCCGAACAGGATCAGGGATTTCAGGGAGCGGATATCAGGGTCCATGTCCCACAGCAGACCGAGATTATAATCATCCGTATCTTGCAAACTTGCTGCCGCACCTGACTCTCCCGCTGCCTTTTCGCGCGGTCCTGCACTTTTCTTCACCGGCGCTGCGAGCAGCCGCTCCTTCTCCCTGTGCGTCTTCTCAATCTGCGCCCGGATCGCGTCATCATCAAAGCTTACATTCGTAAGTGTCGTAAAAAGCCCCTCGATCACCGTGCGGTACACTCGATCTCCCGGACATTCCACGCCTTCTGCCGCTCTCGCAAGCCCGATCATCGCACCTACAAGCTGGTCCTGCAGCCTTGCTGTCTCCGCCGTCTTTCCGCAGACACCCGTGCTCCCGGTACATCCCGCGCAGCCTGCGGTCTGCTCACACTGATAACAGAACATTTTTTGATCCATTTCATATACCTCCATATATTTCCCCGACTCTTCCCGCGTGACTCCAGGCAGCCCATACAAGCAGCCAACACTGTCTTCGCAGTTTTGCCGATCTCAAATTATCCTGACACGCCTGCCGTCCCTGCGGCAGCCATAACCGATAAGTCATCATGTTTCCCTGTCCGGCACCGCCGAACCATGTACACATTATATCCGCGAAATCAGCTTTCGTATGTTGTAATTACAACATTTTTAAACAGACCACCTGGAAATAATTTCCACACGTCCACCTCTCACACTTTTCGCAGACCAGAACGGATCCAGCCGCTCTTTATAATTTCCTGTGCGAATCAGGAATTTTCAGGACTTTAAAATCCATAAATTTCGCTTTTCTTTACATCCATAAACGTTTATAATGGAACAAATGCTTTATGAAAGGATTCAGATTATGTTTCGTATTCTTTCCGCTTTCAGGCGGTTAAATTCATTTCAGATCATTGTTTTAGGCTTTGCCTTCGTGATCTTGCTCGGCGCCGGCATCCTGATGCTGCCGGTATCCTCCGCGGACGGAAGCTGGACTCCATTTGTAAACGCCCTGTTTACCTCCGTCACCTCCGTCTGCGTGACCGGTCTTGTGGTCTGTGACACCGGAACCTACTGGTCTTCCTTTGGACATGCCGTAATTCTGCTTCTGATCCAGACCGGCGGTCTCGGCGTTGTGACGATCTCCGCTTCCTTTACGATCCTCTCCGGAAAGAAGATCGGTCTTTCCCAGCGGAGTATCATGGCAGAATCGGTCGCTGCCCCTCAGCTCAGAGGAGTTGTCCGCCTGACCGGTTTTATTGTAAGAGTCACTCTCGGTATCGAACTGATCGGCGCTCTCCTGATGGCACCTGTATTCTGCCGCGATTTTGGTCTTTTCCGGGGACTCTGGATGTCTTTATTCCACTCCGTATCCGCATTCTGCAATGCCGGAATCGATCTGCTTGGTGTCCGGGGAGCATATTCCTCCCTGACATCCTACGCATATGACCCGCTGATCAATCTCGTGATCATCCTGCTTATCGTGATCGGCGGAATCGGTTTCCTGACCTGGGATGATATTTACAGAAACCGGCACCATATTTCCCGATACCGGATGCAGAGTAAGGTCATCCTCTCCTACTCGCTGGCACTGATCTTTATCCCGGCTATCCTCTTCTTTTTTCTGGAATTTCAGGATATCCCGGCCGGAAAACGGATCCTTGTATCCTTATTCCAGTCGGTGACAACGCGAACTGCCGGTTTTAATACAGCGGATCTTTCCTCCATGCGGGAATCCGGCCAGTTTCTTATGATTCTTCTCATGCTGGTCGGAGGAAGCCCGGGATCCACCGCCGGCGGAATCAAGACGACCACTCTGGCCGTTCTGATCTCCTGTGCGACTGCTGTCTTTGCCAGAAAGGACAGCCCGGAAATGTTTAAACGGCGCATTATCCCCGATATTGTCGCCACAGCGATCGCGATCCTTTTCATGTATACAAGCCTCGGTATCCTGTGTGCCATGACGCTCAGCATTCTGGAAAGCCTGCCTCTTATACCGTGTCTGTTTGAGGCGATTTCTGCGCTTGCTACGGTAGGCTTGAGCTTCGGGATCACCCCGACACTTTCCGTTCCATCGAAGCTGATCCTGATCACATTTATGTTCATCGGCCGTGTTGGCGGGCTCACGATCATCTACGCGACCATGTCCGGTTACAGGATCCGGTGCGGAAAATTCCCGCAGGAAAAAATTTCCGTCGGATAATAGATCATATATTTAAGGAGAAAGTTATGAAATCAATTCTTTTGATCGGTCTCGGCCGTTTTGGAAAACATGTTGCCATGCATCTTCACAACCTCGGACACCAGGTTATGGCCGTTGACAGTACGGAGGAACGCGTCAACGCAGTCCTTCCCTATGTGACGGAAGCACAGATCGGTGACAGCACAAATGAGTCCTTCCTTTCCTCTCTGGGAATCCGCAATTTTGATGCCTGCATCGTCGCGATCGGCGATAATTTCCAGAGTTCCCTTGAAACAACGTCACTCTTAAAGGAGCTCGGCGCAAAGCTCGTTGTCTCCCGCGCTTCCAGTGATGTTCACCAGAAGTTTCTTCTGAGAAACGGTGCCGATCAGGTCGTCTACCCGGAACAGCAGCTTGCAAAATGGACTGCGATCCGCTTCAGCTCCGACCACATTCTTGATTTCGTCAATCTGGAAGGTGACTACGATATCTATGAGGTAGATCTTCCGGAACGCTGGGTTGGCATGAGTGTAGGTGAGATCGATATCCGGAAAAAATACGGCATCAACATCATTGCCGTCCGTCGAAACGGCACCCTGGATTTCTCCGTCAAGCCGGAAACCAGCTTTGAAGAAGGCGATACGATCCTGGTTCTCGGACAGTATCGGGATCTGCAGAAATGCTTTAAGATTTAATATCCTGTTTGCTCCAATGCGCGCCTGCGAAACCTGCCGCCCGGCAGCTTCTTTCGTATGCATGGCAGCATAAAAAGCCATTTTATGGGAAAGTCCTGGAATTCAGGAGATATCCATAAAATGGCTTTTTATTGACATTTTTATTTCACATCTGTTATTTATCTATCCACATATTCCCCATAGGCAATCAGCGGATCCCCGGCTTTCACGCCAAGACCCACCGTCTGGTACAGAACGATTCCCGGATAGTCTGCCCGATACTCCCGTAAAAGGTTTCCCCAGATATCTCTCACCGTTCCCAGAACCGCACCTCCCGCGAACGTATCTCCTGCGGAAAATACCGGATACCACAATCCATCTGTCCCTGCCTCCAGATACTCTGCTCTGGTCACATTTTTCTGCTGCACTGTATGAACCTCTTCACCGGAAAGAAGTCCCATGCGGATCATAATATTCTTCACATCCCGCTTATATGCCTGAATTTCGCTGTCCGTAAATCTTCCGCCGCCTCCGCGCTCCATGAGGATCGCAGGAAGACCTCTTTGGCAGGCGCTGCTATACGCGCCGGTGGTCGCTGTGGAGCTGGCACGCACTTCCATATCCGCTGCCATTGCCATGTTCGCAGACACTCTGGCGATCTTTTCTCCTGCCGCCACATTATAATAGACAAACGGCATAACCTCTTCACTGGTATCCCCCGCATGAAGATCGATATAGTAGTCCGCCTTTGACTGGAGTTTTTCCGTGATCGTCCACGCGATCCGCTCCGACAATGTTCCATCCTTTTTCCCCGGGAATACCCGGTTCAGATTTTTTCCATCCTCAGGCACGAAAAAGCGCACATAATCCCGGAATGCTGAAGGATTTGCCACATGAAGGCAGATCACATTCCCCGCAGTATCCTTGGGATCAAGTTCTCTGGAAAGCTCCGAGAGTGCCTGCACACCAATATATTCCGCGCCATGGACTCCCGCTGATATCATCATCGTAGGTCCTTCCTTTGCCCCGCAGATAAGTGTTAGCGGAAGTTTCTGTCCGCCGCCTTCTATTTCCAGCCACCCAGTCTTCTTTTCTCCTGCTTCTGCACAGATCATTCCGATCTCCAGCATATTTCTGCCACCTCCTGAGTATATTTTCTGTCGTGCACTGTAACTGTTCAATGCACTCACAGCTACTATGCACTTTCTTCACTTTCTTTTACGTCCATTTCATCATCGTACTCTTCATCAAACTCAATAATGGAATCCAGCAGCTTTCGCGCATACACATCCGTAGTCTGCGCGATCCGGGATACCGGGATATGTTCCGTGATCCGTCCTTTATATAAGAACATGACTTCGTCGCAGAGATATGTGACTGATGTAAGGTCGTGGGTGATAAACACATACGTCAGCTCCAGCTTCTCCTTCAGCTCCTTTAAGAGATCCATCACCTGCACCTGCGTGTGCGCGTCGAGGGAAGAGATCGCCTCATCAAACAGGATAAACTCCGGCTCACACGCCACGGCACGGGCGATGCAGACACGCTGAAGCTGTCCACCCGAAAGCTCATGCGGAAAACGGTCGAGAAACGTCTCATCCAGGCCGACTAACTCCAAAAGTCTGCAGTATTCCGCGCTCCGGTCCGTTTTTTTTCCGTTCTTCCGTTCCTTCACCCGGATTCCTTCCGCCAGAATATCCCGGATCCTGAACCGCGGATTTGCAGATGTTGTATAATCCTGGAATACAACGCTGAGCATGTTCTGAAGATTCTTCTTTCCATCTCGTGACGCATACACATTTTTCCCTTCCAGCAGGTATTCCCCGCTGTCCGGCTTTAACAGACCGCAGATCACCCGTCCAAGCGTCGATTTTCCACTTCCGGATTCACCTAAGATTCCAAGGCAGCTTCCTTTGGGGATCGAGAGTGACACATTAAACAGTACCTGTGTCCTGCTGACACCAAAGATCTTTTCCTGCCGCTCACTGCGAAAGCTGACGCAGATATCTCTCATCCGGATCATGCCGCACCTCCATTCTCATGTCCAATGCTTTCCCTGTATTTTTTCATGACCGCCGACCGTTTTTCCACCAGAAGTCTCGTATATGGATCTGACGCATGATGCAGGATATGGGAAAAGCTTCCCCGGTCCGCGATCGTTCCGCTGTTCATGACCACAAGGTCGTCCGCAACCTTAGAGATCGCACCGAGATCGTGGGTGATAAAGATCATTGCCGTATCATGCTCTTTCTTGATCCGGACAAATTCTTCCAGGATCTCATACTGGGTGATCGAATCGATGGCCGTTGTCGGTTCATCCGCGATCAGAAGTGCCGGTTTTAATGCCATCGCGATCCCGATCATGATCCTCTGCAGCATGCCGCCGGAGAGCTGATGCGGGTATTTCTGAAGCGTCTCCTCCGGATTGCGGATCCGCATGCGTTCCAGTGTCTCCAGTGACTTCTCTCGGATCTCGTTCGCATTCCAGTCCGTGTGTGTCGCAAATGTCTCCCCGATCTGGCTTCCGATTCGGTAGAGTGGGTCAAAACACGTCATCGGGTTCTGTAGGACGACAGCGATCTCACTCCCACGGATCTTTCTCATGGACTCCCCACTTTCCTTTAAGAGATCCTTTTCCCCAAACCAGGCATGACCGGAGACGGAGAAATTCTTATCGAGAAGTCCCAGCATCGCCTTGATGCTCATGCTTTTTCCGCTTCCCGATTCTCCCAGGATTCCAAGGCATTCCCCTCGCTGAACCTCAAAGTTTACATGGCGGACAAGCTCTTTTTCCGGTCTGCGCGGAATTTTTAACGTTACGCACAAGTCTTCCGCCCGTATCACTGTGCTCATACATTCACCTCCTTCGGATCAAGAACATCCCTCAGCGCGTCTCCCATCAAGTTGAAGGCAGATACCAGGATCACGATCGCGACACCCGGCACGATCATCTGGGTGGGGTTGCTTGTGAGGACATTTTTTGCCTCATTTAACATCGCTCCCCACTCCGGTGTCGGTGCCTGAACACCGAGTCCCAGGAATGAAAGCGTGGAGATATTGATGATCGCCCAGCCCACATCGAGTGACGCGAGAACCGCGAGGTCCGCCGCGATGGACGGCACCAGATGGCGGAACAGGATAAATCTCTCCGGAGTTCCCACGCATCTGGAAAACTGGACGAAATTGCGGTCTCTGTGCTGCATGACTCCGGTCCGGATCATTCGTGCATACCAAGCCCACTTGATGAACACATTCGCCAGGATCACGTTCTGGACATTGATGCCGAGAAGCGCAACCACCGCAAATACCATAATCTGACTTGGGAAGGAGAGCATAACGTCGACCGTCCGCATGATGATCTCCTCCGGGATTCCGCGGAAATATCCCGCCAAAAGTCCCATAAGAGCTCCAAGACCGATGGTTCCAAGCATCGTCAGGACTGCCAGCCCCAGTGTCGGGCGGATCCCATAGATCATTCTCGAAAGAATACAGCGGCCAAGATTGTCCGTTCCAAGCGGATATTCAGCCGAAAATCCGGCAAATTTGTTGAGGATGTCCGTTTCATACGGATCGTTCGGCGCAATAAACGGGGCGAAGATCCCCACGAGCGCTGTGAGGAGAACGATCGCCACAGTGAACATTGCAGTCCTGTTATGTAAAAAGCGCTGAAGCATTAATGTTCCTCCCTTCTCATACGCGGGTCTGATACCGTCTGTAAAATATCGAATAACAGATTGAAAACGACAAACAGGACTCCGATCAGAAGCACGTATGTCTGGATCACCGGATAATCCCGGTTAAAAATAGAACTGATGCAGAGCGTCCCGAGTCCAGGCCATGCAAACACATTTTCCACCACGATCGTTCCTGAGATCAGCTGCGGAATGCTCATTCCGACTGCAACGATACAGGTGTGCATGGAGTTTTTCAGGATATGTTTTACAAGGATCAGCTTCTGGGGCAGCCCCCTGACATTCGCGTAAAGGACATAATCCTGCTTCATATTTTCCAGCATGTTGTTGCGGATCAGACGGATATAGGTAGAAATATAGCTGAGTGACACCGTGAATGCCGGGAGGATCAGATGTTTCCATGTTCCGTTTCCGCTTGTCGGAAGAAGATCCAGCCTGATGGATACAAGCCACATGAGAAGTAGTCCCACCCAGTATGCCGGCATCGCCGTTGTCATAAAGACGATGGCTCTCATGATCTTATCGAACCATCCATCTTTATAGACAGCGCAGAGAAAGCCGATCGGCAAACTTAAAAGGATCACCATCACGAAAGAAACGCCCGCCAGCTGGAGTGTCGCAGGCATACATCTTGCCAGTTCACCCGCCACAGTTCTTTTCGGATTTACATAACTGATCCCAAAATCTCCCCTCAGGCAATCCGCAAGCCAGGAAAAGTACCGCACAAGATATGGCTTATCAAGTCCCAGCTCTGCACGGACTTCCGCGATGGCCTCTTCTGTTATGATGGGCACCTGGCGGACACGCAGCGCTACCTCCGCCGGATCCGACGGGATCAGGTTAATAAATACAAAGCAAACAAATGAAATCACGATCAGAAGAGGGATCGCTGACAGGATCCGCTTAATGACGTACTGTTTCATGAAATTCTCCTTTCCGTACATACGCACAACAACAAGCCGCCCGGATGGACGGCCTGTCAGATCGGGCTTTATCTCAGTCTCCGACTGAGATAAACGCTCCGCGAGGATGCGCAGTGATTCTGTAAAGAATATGTCAGCTTGCGCTGACCGGAATCACGCGCCAAGTCTCACGGACGTTCGACTTGAATTTTTACTCAAAATAGAAATCCGCAAACGGAACTTCGTACTGGGTCTGTGTGAAATGGAAGCCCTGAAGATCCGAACGGTAGATCGCCTTATTGCACTCATATGTGAGCGGAATGTATACCGCGTCCTCATGGAGTCTTGTCAGGACAAATGTGTAGAGTTCCTGGCGTTTTGTCTCATCGGTGGATACAAGAATATCCGTGATCGCCTGGTCGATATCCGCCTTATCTTCAAGTCCGAGCTGCGCTGCATAGTCACCGTAAACCGGTGCTCGCATCGCTGCCAGGGAAGACTGTGGATCATACGGCGTACCCCAGCAGATATTGAATACCATGTCGAAGTTACCGGCTTTCATATTGTCGCGATAGGACTGTTCTTCCTCTCCGTGGATATTTAAGGAAATTCCGATCTTCTGGTATTCACTCTGCAGATACTCAGCGATCGCTTTCTCTGTTACGCTGTCACTGTTGTAAAGAAGATCGATGTTTAACTTCTGACCGTCTCTTTCACGGATCTTGTCCGCTCCAACGACCCATCCGGCTTCGTCTAACATACTCTGGGCAAGCTCCACATCGTATGCGTACGGCTCAAGGTCGATATCGCAGTACGGAACTGTCTTCGCAAACAGAGTGTCTGCCGGCTGCTCAAGACCGTAGAAGATACCCTCAGAAATCGTCTGCTTATTCGTCGCATGCTGGAGCGCCTGGCGGACTTCCTTATCCGCAAGGACATCTCTTGTCGTGTTTAATACGATCTGACGGGTAGATGTCGGGTCAGAAAGGGATACTGTAAATTTATCGTTTCCTGTGTACTGGTTGATAGCGTCCGCGTCGATCATGTTTTTACCGAAAATCATGTCGATCTCGCCTTTCTCCAGCGCAAGGATTCTCGTCTGGTTATCCGGGATCACCTTAACTGTGATCTTTTTGATCTTCGGCTGTTCACCCCAGTAATTTTCATTTGCCTCAAAAACGGCATATTCGTCTGTCACAAAATCAGTCAGGACATACGGACCTGTTCCGATATACGCGTTGACTCCGTCCTTTGTGCTTCCATCCTTCATCGCCTTCGGAGAGATCATGGCAAACGGTCTCGTAACACCAAGCTCTGTTAAAAGCGGGTAGTAAGGCTCGGAGAGTTCGATCACGAAGGTCTTATCATCCGGTGCCGATACGCCCACGAGAAGATTCATCATCTCCAGCCATGTATGACGGTCCTTGTTCTCAATGATCGCGTCAAAGTTTGCCTTGATCGCGTTTGCGTCGCAAACTTCCCCGTCGGAGAATTTCACGCCGTCACGAATGTGGAATGTATAGGTCTTTCCATCATCACTGATGTCCCAGGACTCCGCCAGGCATCCCTCATATCCATCTGCCGTAATGTTTACAAGTGTCTCATAAAGCATCTCCTGGGCATACATTTCTCCTGCATAGAGATGCGGATTTAAGTCGCGGATGTCGCGATAGTTTACAAATACAAGTTCTTCTTTTCCTTCAGAAGAACCGGCTTCCGATGCTGCGGCACTGTTCTCTGTTCCTGCTGCTGCCGTTGTCTCTGCTGCGTTTCCTGCTCCGCCGCATCCTGTCAAAGATGCCGCCATAAGACCTGCCAGGCACAGGCTAAGTACTCTTTTTTTCATGTTGTCCTCCTCTTGAGTATGTGTGGGGGATCTTTACATTTTTGCAATCCCCGCTTGTGTCTGTTTTTCGCAGGAATTACTATACCATGGTTAGTCCAAACTTACCAATGCCATTTCATGGGGGATCAGTTATAACAAAAGCGTATAGCAATGAGGATTTTTTATATGATATCACTCATATAAATACCATCTGCTATACGCTTTTCATTTCAAGTCGAACGTCCATGAGGTCTGGCGCGTGATTCTGGTCAGCGTAAACTGATTTATTCTTCACAGAATCACTGCGCATCCTTGCGGATATCCATTCCAGATCGGTTCCGTCAACAGGATTTTAGAGTTCAAATACGCAGGCCTGCTGAACCGTTACTGACTAACATCATCACTGTAAATATGTCTTCAATTTCCCCAGATACTGCTCTGCCTCCGCAGACAGCGAGGCATTCTCCGCCGCCACAAACCCGAATGCCAGGAATGGCTCACAGTCCTCGATTTTAAGTGCTTTGATTCCGTATTTCCGGTAACCTGCCGGGACAATATCGATCCCCAGGCAGCACACGTCAGAATGCAAAAGCAGGTTATTGATCATGTAATCGCTGTTTGTATAAAACCTGTCATTCATATGCTGTTCCGAGATGAACGCACCGACGCTGATCCTCTCGATATGATGTTCCATGGCAAAGAAATCTTCCGTCTCCGTCACAAATTTCATCCCCTTCAGTTCAGGAAAGCGAATGGATTCCCGTTCATATAGCGGATGATTTTCCCCAACATAGACACAAATCCCCCTAAGCGCCAGCTTATAGAATTCCAGTTTTTTATGCCACATGATATGCTGAAAACACGGCATCTGCGCCTCCGCGAAATAGACGATCCCGATCTCTGAGATCCTTGCCGCCACGTTATCTGTGATCTCCTCCACAGTTCCTTCCCGGTATTCATATTTTATCTGCTCTCTACCGCCCTGATACAGCTGCACCATCAGTTTTGTGAGCAGGCCACTCCTGTAACCGGACACCGAAAATCTTCTCCCGTTCGGCCGCTCCGACATCGAACGGATGACATTGGAGTGTTTTAAGATGCTCATCGCATGACCATAGAGTTCTTCCCCCTGTGGTGTCATCTTGATTCCCTTGTTGCTTCTCTCCAGAAGCGTCACATGCAGCTCTTTTTCCAGACTGTTTAACACGCGGCTCACATTCGGCTGTGTTGTATATAATTTCTCTGCCGCGCGGTTCAGGCTCCCATACTCCACCGCCGCCGCAAAATATTCCAGTTGTTTGATCTCCATTTTATTATTTTCCTGTAACCATTCAGTACCTTCACGGTTACCTTTTCCTTTCCATTCACAAGTACATGCTGCAGCACAGTTGTCTGTGTGATATGTTAGCACAAACTAACTCGTGCGGCAAGCTCTTTTTCCATTTCTGTTTTGCCGATCCATGTCTCGACCATCGGAAAACATCGTTACATTTTTCTTGATAATGCCGCTGATTTTGATAAAATATAATTATCTACGACAGAGGAGTGACAGCCATGGTTACATTAAATGATTATCTTTATTCCGGCGATACCATGTTCAAAATTTTAAAAAACTACAGCCAGGACCTGAAGAAAGAGGCAAAATGCACCGGCAATGAGATCGACCTGATGCATGCGAACTTTCTGCTCCAGATCCGGGAGCTGCTCGAGCACAATGATTTCCTTACTGCCCAGTCCCAGAAGATCCGGGAATTTTATATCCATATGGCAAAGGAATATCCGCTTTTGGCCTTTAACTTCAAAGGGCGCATCAAATCCCTGATCCGCGCGGAGGCAAAGTTCAACGGCTACATCGTCGAATATATCTATGATTACTATATGGAAAATAAGGCCTACCCGTCGATTTCCGAACTCAAGCAGCGCCTCAGCTGTTTTCGGGATCTGATCGCATACCGGATCGTGACTTCTCTGCCGAAATGCTACCTGAAACCTGATGAATCTCAGGAAGAAGCTGACCTCCGATACCTCTACCAGATCGCCAACGAACTTCCGGGCTTTCTCGAAGAGCGGGGATTTACCGCGGAACCGGCCTACGGTGTGAAGAAAAGCACCTCGCCGTTATTAAACGATGATGTGAAGCCTTACTACCGCGACTATATCTGTGGAAATACTTCTGAGGACTACCAGTCACTCCACATCACCTTCTACGACAACAGCTCCCGCAGCTATATGGAAGTCCAGCTCCGCACCAAGCACATGGACGATATTGCGGAGATCGGTGTCGCCAACCACTTAAGCTACGAGAAGCGCCAGGAGGGCGAGCGCGCCCGCCGCGACGAGATCCCTGTGGGCGAATGCGTCTACTTTGATGAAGCCTACGAGCGCTGCCGCCGCCTCGTAACCTTAAGCCTCGCCGACCTCGACGTAAACATGTTCTCCGCCATCAATAATGACCTCGTAAACGATGGCTGCGGCCTCTACCGCGGACGCCTGATCCTGCCCTATGAGCATTTGTCGAGACATCAGAATGAGCTGGTGGATTAACCCTCAATCACTGATCATATAAACAATTTTGTACTCCTGCAGGAGTATCGCCGAAGATCCTGTCTTACTATGGGGCAGGATCTTTTTATTTCTATCCTCACGTTATTTCACTTTCTGAACTATCATTGATATTTCTCCGGTTCTGCCATATATTTAGGTTCCGAAGTAATATTTGGATTTGCTTTTTTTCGCAGAGGAACTGCTTCTGCTACATGATCCAATGGATCTTAAAGCTAAAATCCATCTACAGGAAGGGATTTCTTACATGGATATCGGAAAAATCATCAACCATCTCTCCAGCCGTCTCCGCTCCCGCTCGCAGGCAGTACACGCGAAGCTCAGGATTGAGAATGCACAGGGGAAGATCTTAAACTTTATTCTGGTGGAATCCGCGCTTCATCCCGTCTACCAAAAAGATATCGAAAAGGAATTTTCTCACCACATTACTCAATCAAGTTTATCGTAGAAAATTCCGTGAATAAGACAAAGGTCACATGACTCCCACCGATCAAAGGGGGCCAAGTGACCTTTACTTCTTCTGAATGCACTACCCCAGCTTATCTGAAGCGGCAATACACTTTTACAGCATCTTCAAAATCTCATCCCGATCCAGTACAATACTCTGGATTCCTTCTCCAGACAAGATCTCCTCCGCAAGAGCACTCTTGCTCTCCTGAAGCTTTTTAATCTGCTCCTCGATCGTGTTCTCCGCGATCAGGTCATAGACCGTCACCGTGTTCCTCTGACCGATCCGGTGCGCACGGTCTGTTGCCTGATTCTGCGCAGCGACATTCCACCATGGATCGTAGTGGATCACGATATCTGCCGCCGTCAGGTTCAGTCCTGTACCACCAGCTTTCAAGGAAATACAGAACACAGGAACATCGTCCGTCTCAAAGGAATCCACAAGCCGGATCCTCTGCTCCTTCGACACGCTTCCATCAATTCGGTGATCCTCGATTTTCTCTTTCGCAAGCGCCTTTTCAATTTCATCCAACACACTCGTAAACTGGGAGAACAGAAGCACCTTATGTCCACCGTCGACTGCCTGTCTCACAAGTTCCACACAGGCATCCATCTTCGCGTTTTCACCGTGATAGTTTTCCAGAAATAACTCCGGACCGCAGCAAAGCTGGCGCAGTCTTGTGAGTTCCTTCAATACTTCCAGCTTGCTCTGTTTAAATTCCTCTTTGCTCTGCTTTTCCAGATACAGTTTCAGCCGCTTTGCGTATGCGTCATACAGCTTTCTCTGCTCTCCTTCAAGCTCAATCGTTACCGTCTTTTCAATCTTGTCCGGAAGCTCCGTGAGCACATCCTTTTTCAGTCGGCGAAGAATAAACGGATGTACCATGCTGCGCAATCTCGCACTCACTTCTTCATCTCTGTCATTCATGATCGCTTCTTCAAATTTCTCCCGGAAGCCTTGGTATCCATAAAGGAAGCCTGGCATCAGGAAATCGAAAATACTCCAAAGCTCACTGAGACGGTTTTCCATCGGAGTTCCCGTCAGCGCCATCCGGAATCCACTCTGGATCAGACGCACACTCTTTGCCGCCTGGGTACCATGGTTTTTGATGTACTGCGCTTCATCGATCACCTGATTTGCGAACCGGATATTCTCGTAGCAAGCAATATCGCGTTTCAGAAGGTCATAGGATGTGATCCAGATATCCCTATCTTCCTCATTCTGGATCATTTCCTGCCGCTCTGCCGCATTTCCTGTAATCACCTTGCAGGAAAGCTCCGGCACAAACTGGCCGATCTCTTTTTTCCAGTTGTATACAAGAGAGGCCGGAGTAACGATCAACGTCCGCAGTTCATCTCCTGTCTTTCCTTCCTCTTTCTCAGATAGCAGGAACGTCAGCATCTGAAGAGTCTTTCCAAGTCCCATGTCATCCGCAAGTATTCCGCAGAAGCCGCATCGTTTTAACGTCTTCATCCACCGGAATCCATCCGCCTGATACGGGCGCAGGATTCCCCTCAAGGATTCCGGAACCTCATCATTTGCCTCTTTTGCTGTATCCATATTAAAGAGCAGCTCTTTGTACTTCCGATTCTCCTCAAGGCTAATCCCATCCCGGTTCTTCAGCATCTCGTCCAGATAAAGTGCCCGGAACGCCGGAATCTCCATACTCGCCGGATCTTTCTTTCCATACTGTAAAAAGGTCTCAGCAAGAACCGCCCACTCCTTCTGTTTTTCCGGATCTGTTGTCATAAAGCTGCCATTTTTCAGGCGGAAAAATTTCTTTTTATTTGAATATAACGACAGGATCTCCGCAAGCTCATCCTTTGTCATATCCGGCGCCTGAATCGACATATAAAGAAGACCTGTATCCATGCGGATTCCGATATCCACCGATGGCAGCTTCCGCACCTTCAGTTTCTGAAGCGCGTCCGAAATAAATACTTCCCCGGATTTTCCTAACTCGGTCATACTCTCCGTCAGGAAATGATACAGTTCCTCCGGACCGCCGGAAAGACACATTGACTTGTTGGTCTCATCATAAGCATTGAAATATTTTCCAGTCACTCTCCGCAGCTCTTCCTCAAATCCGTTGTTTCTCACGGAACGGTCTGCTTCATCATAAAGAAGATATTCTTTCCCGCTTCTGTCATACCTGCATTTTACCTGGCAGGAGATGATCTCATCCTGGGAAATATCAAGATAGATCGATACTTTCGGGATCTCCGGACGATACTCATCCAGCGCAAATCCCGTTGTCTGGATCTCTGTCTGATCCTCAATTGCCGGAAGCATCTGCCCAAAAAACAGGGGAAGTTCTTTATTTCTGATATAAAATTCCGACTTTCCAGACAATAGCTCCAAAATTTCTCCCAAACGTCCACCCTGCTGATTTCTGGTACGGCTGACCCTGTCTCCTGTCTGAAAATAGATCCAGTCTTCCGTCTTAGCAAGGATAAAAAAGCTTTCCGTCTTTAAAAGCATTCCATATGGCTGCCTCTCCATGGAAATCTCCGGTCCCGCACCATCAAGTCTGATTCTTACCTGATCATCTCCGACATAGCATGGAATCTCTCCCACATTTTCCATCCATGCGTCAAGATCGCGTCCTTCCAGATAAACATATCTCTCATTGTAACTGCCACTCGTGCGCAGAAACATAGTTGAGAAATATGGTGTGCTCTTTTTATGACGGTACTGTCCCAGCAGAAGCTCCATCGCTCTCCGCCCATCCATGTCAAACTGGTCAAGCGATGAAAGACAGTCTGTCTTTCCGATCTGATACACTCTTCCCTCATCGCAGGATCTAAATAATTCCAGCATGCTTTTTACCACATACCTTCTCTTACTTCCGATCTTCAGCTCCAGGGAGACACCACCCTTTTCTTTCGCCATATGGCATTCCATATGAAGTTCCGTGTTTGTCGCAAATTCCGCCAGCGGATCCATATTCCCGACCTGGGGCATGTTCAACATTTCAAGAAGATCCTGATCCGTTTTTCTCAGAACTCCCGGAACAAATGGATCCGGTACTCCGGCCTGCTCCGCCAGCTTCTTTTCGATTTTTGTTCCCCGGAAAATTTCCGTTCCCCAATGATCCATCAGATATTGGGAGAGAAGCGCGGTGACATGATGGCAGCAATATCTGTTCCTATTAAATTCTGAGCAGCTGCAGTTTGCCGAGATCCATTCCCCATGTGTTTCATCCATGTACACGTTGCATAACGCGCTCTGCGTATTGGAATCATTCTTCCAGACTGCCCTCAGTGAAAAGATCTTATCCCCTGACACATAAGGAATCCCAGCCTCCCTCTGCTCGTTTGCCAGCATCTTAATCCTGATATCTTTTTTAGGCTCCGCCAGAGCCAACTCCAGACCATTGACCTGCTCTGTCCCATTGAAATCTCTCTCAAAATGTCTAAGATCGTAAACTATCTCATTCTTTGTCCCCACGTCTCTCACCTTCTTCCACAGCAATTCTTGTATTTCTTTCCGGAACCGCACGGACACGGGTCATTCGGATATATCTTCTTTTCGACCCGTACTACTTTTTTCTTTGTCACCGCACGATTGATCTCCGTCTCCGTATATCCTCCCAGTGGTATTTTCCTCACCGTCCGCTGCGCACGTTCAAGAATCTCCATGATATCGCCAAGGTATGAGGATCTTCTGCCCGATAATAATACCTTCTGAAGATATCCGGTAAGCTCTCCCACCGGAATTCCTGTATGTATCGCTTTTTCAAGTTCCCCAACTATAAATCTTCCGTTCGTTCTCTCACAGCGGTATTTTCTCTCCATCATGTCTATCAGCGCTTCCCTGTCTTTTTCTGAAAAACCGATGCCGGAAATTGCGATATCCTCGATCTCCGCCTTTGTCGGAACATAATGGAACCGGTCTGACGTAAGAAATGACCGATATAACAGCTTTACAGAATTGGAGGAAACACTCTGCGAATCATAGTAGACTTCCATCCCCACTATCTTTTTGATATTATACTGGAGTGCGCACTGCATCGCCTGTTTCCAGAAAGTTCCTACCCGCTCTACCGCATTTTGCTCCGGACACATGATCTTATAAAATTCAGTCACCAGCTCCCGGTCCGCAAAGCCGTAAAGCCTGCATACTGCCAGAAAGCAGGTCTGCTCCGCATGATCCTTTATGTATTCTCTTTCTTTTCCGCTCCCCAGCCAGTTTTCAAAAAATTCCATGAATTCTTTTGCCAGTATCGTGCGGTACCAGTAATTCTCATCAACAAGACGGTTCCTGCTTAAAACCGGGAATGTTGTATCTACCGCGTCTTCATTTACAAATTTACTGCCCTGAATGCAGAGCTCTTTGACCTGAAAATACTCAGTGATTCCCATTGTCTGCATGATATTTTCCCAGAAATCTGATTTTCCGGCTTCTTTTATGATTCCCTTTTCCAGCTCCGCTTTTCTCAGATAGACATTGACAGGAAGCTTGTTTTCTTTTATTAATATTTTCAGATCCGCAGCCGTACCGGAATCCAGCAATGATTGCCACGGTGTCGCAATTTCCCAGGCAAAGTCCGGCACCACAAGTTCCGGGGCGAATACCTTACTGATCTCCTTATTCAGATATTTTTGAAAGCGCTCCGCCTCTTCAGGCGCAAACGCAGGATAACCAAATGCCGTCTTTCTTGTCCGCCTTGGAATCATCCTGTATCTTTCGAGAATCGGGGCTGTCTCCCCGGATCCATCAAACTCCTCAAGGACTTCCAGATAAATCGGTGTGATCGATTTGTCTGTATAATTTACGGTCAGGAGATCTCTGACGTGGATCCGCTCCTTAAGCTTTGCCTCCGGGGACTGGCTGGCTCCCGCCTCATTTAACAGACTTCCTCTTACATCTCCATATTCATACACAATACGGACAAGTTCCAGAAGTTCTCCCACCGTTTTTTCCGAATCGATCCGCACCTCCCGGATCTGCTGCGGGTTTGTCCTCACCGCCGTCATTTTTATCCTGAACATCCTCATTATTTTTCTCCCAGCTGCCTGACAGGCACCTCTGTCTGTGTATTTTTCTCTCTAAATTTTAAAAAAAGGAGATAACTCTTCCTCAAGCTATCCCCTTGTCCTATATTCAGAATTATATGTACTTTTACAGTTTCCGTCAAGATATTTGTCTTCTACACCAGATTCTTCATATCCTTAAACGCCGTCCGCTCCATCTTCTCCCGAAGGTCATTCCTGATCTTCGCGAAGTCCTCACGGACAAGCTTCTTTTCCTTTACAAGGCACTCACCCGCAACATAAACATCTCTCACATTCGATGCAATCGCGCTGTACACAAGTGCCGAATACGGGTCGTATACCGGAAACATATTCGGGGAGTCGGTCTCTACGAGGACGAGATCCGCCTGTTTTCCGGGCTCGATGGAACCGGTGATGTCACCGAGTCCTAACGCTCTTGCTCCCTCGATGGTCGCCATGGAGACCACCTCCTTTGCCGGAAATGCGCTGCGGTCACGGAGCTCATTTTTGTGGAAGTTCTCACACATCCGCATCTGGATGAACAGGTCTAACGTATTTCCGCTCGCCGGACCGTCGGTGCCGAAGCCGACGGACATGCCGTGCTTATGCATCAGTGACACCGGGGCTACGCCCTTTGCGGCCTTCGTGTTGGAGGCGATGCAGTGGGCCACGGACGCGCCATGCTTCGCGAGGATCTCCACATCATGTTCCGTCGTGCGGATGCTGTGGGCCGCCAGCGTATTCGGTCCGAGGACTCCGATATGCTCCATAAACTCGATGGGCGTCATGTTATACTGTTCCCTTAACTGGGTCATCTCGTAGTCCATCTCCGCCACATGGAGCGTAAATACAGTTCCCGCCTTTACATCCTCCTCATAGGCCCTCTTTAAGGTCTCCGGGCTGCAGGTCGTCGTTCCGTGGGGCGTGATCGCTCCGGAAACGCGCGGGTGATCTTTGTATGCTTCGATCAGGGCGATTCCCCGCTCGATGGCCTCATCCGCGTTCTTACTGTCACAGGAATCCTTTTCCATCACCGTCTCACCGGCGATTCCGCGGATCCCCATCTCGTCCATGACCTTCGCCACGACTTCCTCGAAATAGTACATGTCAAGCACTGTCGTCACGCCGGAAAGCAGCAGCTCGCCGATGGCGTATCTCGTGGAAAGCCTGGCCATCTCCGCGTCCATAGCCTGGTTCTCCATCGGGAGCAGGAACACCCGCAGGCGGTCCTTGCAGTCGTCCCCGAGACCGCGGAACGGGATCATGCCGAGGTGGCAATGGGTGTTTACGAGGCCTGGGATCACGATAGCGCGCTTCGCGTCGATCTCCTCGAAGGTCTCGCCAGCTTTTAAGATCCCCTGCGCAGTAAGCTCCTGAAGCGTTTTCTCAAGCTCATCTTCCGGACCTGCTGCCAGGATCTTCGTATCCTCAAACATTACATAACCATGATCCCAGACATCACCTGCCGCGTTCATCGTCACAACAATGCCGTTTTTGATAATCTTCTTCATCGTTCTAATTTCATCCTTCATAATTTCGATCTGATCCGGCTCTTCCACTATCCGGGGAGAAAACCGGCGGCGGGCCGTAAAACTACTTCCCGTACTTCTCAACCAACGGCACATGTTCCTGCCCCGGCACCGTCAAAAGCCCGTGATCCGTGAGCTTTAACTTCGGTGAAACCGGCAGACAAAGCGTGGACATGGACATGATCACGTTGTTGTTCACATATCCGAGACCTTCCATCGCCGCCCGGACTTCTTTCAGTTCCTGTCCTAGGACCTCGATCGGCTGATCCGAAACGATGCCGCCGATTGTAAGTCTCGCCTCCGCCAAAGACTTACCTCCGGCGAACACCACATATGCCCCCTGGAGCTCCAGGACGCGCTTCTGGGCCAGTTTCATATCGTTCTCATCTGTTCCCAGGACAAACAGGTTATGGCTGTCGTGGGACCACGTGGTGGCCACAGCACCCGGTTTCGTCAGCGCTCCTTCCACAAGACCATATCCGACATTTCCATTCTTGCCGTACCGCTCGAAAACGACTGCAAGGGAAAGTCCCGCCGACTTCCATTCAAGCACACCGTCCTTCACCTCGACTCTGCGCTTCACCGGCGTGGTAGCCGTTCCGAAGGTGCCGATCTTCATGACATTGACTTCCGCCCATTTCGCGTCCGGATCTTCCGCTTTCAAAACAAAGTCGGAGATCTCCGCCGGACGGCAGTTGATCGTGTGGTAGAAAGAAGCCGGGAAACTGCATGCCGCAGCTTCTGCCGCACCGCACGCCTCCTCGTCCTTGCAGTACACGCACTCGCCCTTCTTATAAACCACAACCGGATCGATCCCATCCAGACTGTCCAGCAGCATAAAGTCTGCGATTTTTCCCGGCGCGATCATCCCTCTGTCATCCAGATGCATCCGCCGCGACGGTGTCCAGGTCGCGCAGTAGATCGCCTTCTCCATTGGCATCCCCGCCCTCACAGCCGTCTCGATAATCTTATTGAGATGTCCGGTCAGAAGCTTATCTGCCATCGTGTCATCCGTCACCAGTGCCACATTCTCATAGAGTTCATTGTCGCAGACGGTCTTCACGACCTCCGGCGTCAGGGATTTGAACTGCAGCTCCAGAAACATCCCAAGCTCCGTCTTCTCCATTACTGACTGTGGAGTCTGCTGGGTGTGGTCCGCATCAACACCTTCATAGATAAAGCGGTTAAGATCCGCCCCCGTAAGTCCCGGGCAATGTCCCTCGATCCTGAGATTCTTTCCTGCGTTCCGGCACACATTGATGAGGTCCCTCGTCCGGCTCTCACCTTCTGCTGAGAGATCCTTATAGTTCATGATCTCTCCAAGGCAGAGAACTCCATCTAAGGATGCCATCTCAGAAATTTCCTTTACACCAAGTGACGCCCCGGCTGTCTCTAATTTCTCATTTGTCGCCGGTACACTGGACGGGATCGCCCAGAAAATATCCTGCTTCGTCTTCTGAGCCATAAACGCCCGGATGCCGTCCATGCCGAACACGTTCGCCATCTCGTGGGCATCGGCAACCACCGTTGTTACTCCATACGGAAGCGTGATCCTTGAAAACTCGCCCGGATATGTCATCGAGCTCTCGATGTGCATATGGATATCCACCAGACCAGGCAGCATGTATCTGCCTTTGCCGTCCCGCTCCTCAACTCCCGGATATGAAATTGCAGGGGAAATGCAATAAAACTTTTCCCCTGCAACTGCCACATCCCGTTTTTCAAAGCACTGTCTGAAGGTCTGATAGACCATGACATTTTTCAGAATGAAATCGGGTCTCATATAAATTTCCTCATTATTAGTTGTTGATCGTTCTGTTCCACTGGTCGATCCAGTTATTTAAGATCGGGTTTACGAAAGCGTAGTCAACAACTTTAACCTTCTCAGCTGCATCGCCGTAAGTCATGTTCTGGGACTCTTCCTCAGTGAATGTAACATCCATGTTGGTCGGAGCTTCGTTTAATGCCTTACCAGTCTTTGTCTGGAGCTCCTCGCTGATACGGTAGTTGATGTACTCGTAAGCAAGCTCCTTGTTCGCACAGTTCTTTGTTACGTTGATGGTGTTGAAGTTTGCGTAAGCTCCGTCCGGTGTTACATAAACAAGTGTCGGGTTTGCTGCTACGATCGTCGGAACACCGAAGTCGCCGACAACTGCCGCTGCAACCTCACCGGATGTGAACATGTTGATCAGGTCGGAAGACTTTGTGTATGTCTTAACAAGGTTCGGCTTTAAGTCAGCAAGTGCCTTGAAAGCTGCCTCGCCGTTATCAGTTGTCACATCAACGCCTGCATGGTCACTTGCAACATAAACCATAGCCGGTCCGAATGTTGTTGTGATCTCCGGGATGGAAACCATGCCTGCAAGGCGCTCGTCCCAAAGGTCGTCAAAGCTTGTGAGCTCAAATCCTGTAAGCTCCGGGTTGTAGATGATACCGATGCTGTTGATGGTGTACGGAACACCCTGCCCTGCCTCTGCAATCTCCTTTGCAGCCGGGATCAGCTTCTCAGCATTCGGGATCTTGCTTAAGTCGATCGTATCGAAAAGTCCCTCGTCAGTGCCCTTCGCTGTCATAGCCTGAGAGAGCTCGATCACATCGATGGTGGAGTTCGGGTCTGCCGCTAACTTTGTATAACGGTCGTTTGTGCCGCCTGTCTCAGTAACGATCTCACAGCTGAACTCGTTCTCAAACGGTGTGTAAACCTCTTCTTCGGAGATATCTTCGCTGAGGCCGTATGTGGATAATACGAGCTTCTGTGCATCTCCGGAAGCTGTCTTTGTCTCTTCTGCGGAAGAAGCTGCCTCAGAACTTGCTGCCTGGCTTCCTGCTGCTGTGGTCTCTGTTGTGGATGCGCCGCCGCAAGCGGTAAGCATCATTGCTGTGCAAAGTACAACTGCTGCTGTTTTTTTCATGGTTTTTCTCCTCTTTCTCTCTTTTGAGATAATATTTCTTCGCGTTGACAGAATCTCTGCCCCCGCGATGGATCACTAAGTTAATTTTTATCTTCTCACCAGGATCAGTTTATCCTTCGGCAGATACAGCCGGATCTCCTCGCCCTCTTTATAAACATGGTCAGTTCCCATATTTACCTTTAAGACACCGGCGGAAGTCTCAACCTCGTACTGGTAGCTCTTCCCAAGGAATGTGCGGACACCGATCTTACCGCTTAAGACATTCTCTGTCTGAACATCATCTGCCAGACAGATATCGTCCGGGCGGATCGTTCCCGCGAATTTCTCGCAATCGAGATCCATGGAAGTTAAGAACTCGCTTCCATCCGGTGCTGTGTAGACGCCGTCCTGCTTTTTCGCAAGCTCCAGGAAGTTCTCGAAACCGATGAATCTTGCGACGAACTCAGTCGCCGGTCTCTTGTAGATGTTCTCCGGTGTGTCAAACTGCTCGATGACACCGCCGTTCATAACGGCCACCTTGTCGGAGATGGAGAAGCATTCTTCCTGATCATGTGTAACGAACAATGTGGTGATTCCAAGGCGCTTCTGGAGTCTCTTGATCTCCACACGCATGGAAAGTCTTAATTTCGCGTCAAGGTTGGATAACGGCTCATCTAAGAGCAGTAACTTTGGCTCGATGACAAGTGCTCTCGCGAGGGCAACTCGCTGGCGCTGTCCGCCGGACATCTGCTTCGGGAAACGGTCGGCAAGCTCGGTCAGACCGCAGACCTCAAGGATCTCTTTGACCTTCTTATCGATCACATCCTTGTCCATCTTTCTCGTTCTGAGTCCGAATGCCACGTTGTCGTAAACACTCAGATGCGGGAACAGGGCGTAGCTCTGGAATACCAGACCGAACTGACGCTTGTGGACCGGGACCTTTGTCATGTCCTCACCATCTAATGTGAAGGTGCCGCCCTGCGGGTCGATAAAGCCTGCAACAACGCGGAGTGTCGTGGACTTACCGCATCCGCTGGGTCCTAAGAGGGATACGAGCTCGCCCTCCTCGACTTCCAGGTTCAGCCCCTTTAAGATCTGTTTCTTTTTATCGTAACTTACGTCGATTCCATTTAAACTCATAAAAGCCATGGTCATATTCTCCTTATTTCGCCAGGGCTGCGATACCCAGTGTGCGGTCTACGATCACCATGATGATCACGGTAGCTGCCATTAAAAGTACGGAAACCGCCGATACGGTCGGATCATAGTTGTATTCAATATAGTTCATCAGTGTCGACGGGAATGTCGAAACGCCCGGTCCGGATAAGAACATGGACACCGGAATGTTGTTGAAGGAATTGATGAACGCCAACATGAACGCGGAAGAGATTCCGGAAGTCACGTTCGGGAGAACGACTTTGAAAAACGCCGCTCCCTTCGGACATCCGAGGCTCCACGCCGCCTCCTCGATGGAAAAGTCGAACTGCTCCATCGAAGAACCGACTACGCGGATCACATACGGAAGTGTCACCATAAAGTGTCCTGCCAGAAGTCCCGCGAACACCGGGATCCTGAGTGTCAGGATCAGGCACTGGTACATAATAAAGCCGATTACGATTCCCGGAACGATGGTCGGGGAAAGGAAGATGGACTTTAATAACTGCTTTCCTTTTAAACCGGATCTCGCCAGCGCGTAAGCCGCCGGGATTCCGACCAGAAGAGAGATGCATGTCGCGAGGAGCGCAACCTCAAGGCTGGTCAGGAATGATCTGCGGAAAGACTTTAGCTCGAACACGTTCGCGAACCATTTCGTCGAGAAGGACTCGATCGGGAATGTGATGGCGCTTCCACCGCCGAATGCTGTTACGGTGATGATCAGTAACGGGATCATCAAAAATGCAAATACGATCGCTGCCCAGATGGTCAGCACTTTATTTTTACGCATAATCTTCACCTCTGCGGTCCAGCCGTGCGGCCAGAGCGTTAAATCCTTTGATCACAACCAGAGTTACAACGATCATGATGAGGGCGATCACGGACGCGCCGGTCCAGTCACTGACAGACATCGCTCTCTGGTAGATCAGGGTCGCCATGACCATGTTGCTGTTGCCTCCTAATAACTGCGGCGTCGTGTAAGCTGTCAGGGTTCCGGTAAATACCAGAATACCGCCGACGATGATTCCAGGAAGACTCATCGGGAAGATGACCTTCATGAATGCTTCCGTTCTTGAAGCTCCGAGGCTCTGTGCCGCCTCCATCATGTCATCATCGATATTTTCCATAACACCGGCAACTGTCACGATCATTAACGGAAGAAACAGGTAGACAGAACCAATGATGATAGAAAAGTCGGTGTATAAAAGCTTCATCGGCTTCTCGATCAGTCCCATAGCGATCATTGCCTTGTTGATGATCCCGTTGCTGCCGAGAATATTGATCCATGCAAAGCTTCGGATAACGGAGTTCGTCATCATCGGGAAAATCGACGCGGAGAGGAGAAGTCCTCTCCACTTCTTATCACAGCGGCTGATGAAATACGCCGTCGGGATACCGCCCACCATACAGACAAAGGTGGTGATGACCGCGATCTTCACGGTTCTCAAAAAGATCTTTCTGTAATACTCGTCCTTAAAAAAGTCCACGTATGCGCTGAACGGGTAATCTCCCGTAAACACGCTTGGAACCAGAACGCGAAGCAGCGGGATCATCAGGAACAGAAATAAGATCACCAGTCCCGGAACCAGCATGCACCATGCACTGCTCTTTTTCATTGGTTTGCCCCTTTCTTAACTGTGCGTTATAAATTTTAATTAGCGTTTCTTATAAATATTTGTTTTTTCATCAATTACACTTATATTTTACATTCATTATAAAAAGTGATATACTATACGTCAAATACATATTATCTATAATTTTTATGTAGTAAAGCTATGAGGAGGCCCTGTATGGAATTAAAAGAAGCCCGCTATATCCTGGCGATCGCCCGCCACCAGAGCATCGGCAAAGCCGCCGAATCCCTTTATATCTCCCAGCCGTCCCTGAGCAAGTACTTAAAGAACCTGGAAGAACGTCTCGGCGCTCCGCTGTTCAGCCGCCACGAAAACCGCTACTACCCAACCTACATGGGTGAACGCTACCTCCACTACGCCGAACAGATCGTTGCCTGCGGCGATGAGTGGATGCAGGAATACGACGATATCGCTCACCGCCAGCGCGGCCGTTTAAACATCGCCGTGCCGATCATGATGGGCAGCACGCTGATCGAACCGATGTTAGCGCCGTTTCATAAACGATACCCCTATGTGACCTTAAATATCATGGAAGCTGTAAATTTCATTGCGGAGAACAGTCTGGAGACCTCATCCATCGACCTGACTCTTTACAATATCCATGAATTTCCCGAGACCATGGACTACCAGATCCTGCGCTCTGAGGAGATTGTTCTGGTCCTGCATGAAAACCATCCTCTCGCCGCAAAAGCCATCACACGCCCCGGCTTCCGCTACCCGTGGTTAGATCTTTCCCTATTAAAAGAGGAAAACTTCATTCTCCTCTACCCGGACCAGAACACCGGCGGCATCGCTCTGGATCTCTTTAAAGAGTACAACATCAATCCACCGGTCTCTCTCCACACGAGAAACTCCTCCATGTCGATCCATCTGGCTATGGACGGCGTCGGCGCTGCCTTCGCCCCGGAGAGCTATTTCCACCATGAAAACCAGTACACCGGAAACCGCGCCCTCTGCTTTTCCGTCGGCCATAAACCGGCCCTCACAACTACCATCGCCGCCTATCGGAAAAACCGGTATCTGCCGCAGCATGCGAGGGATTTTCTGGAAATGATCCGGGAATATTGCCGTGAGAAATAAAACGTTCTCCCAGAAATTTATATCCATCTGCAAAGTGCGCCGTCTGGCGCACCTCGTAAAAGAAGCCGGACAATCTCTTTCAGTATCCGGCTTCTTGCTGCGAATCTTCTGGCACCTTTAGCTCTGGTAAACAAACAGACGGTTCATTCCCTCCTGCCACGGGTATTCGAATTCCAAATATATGATCTCTTTCCCAAAACGTGCAAATTTTTCTTTCCAATAGTTTGTAGTTGCCTGTCTTAATCTCATAATATGATCTTTTTCATAAATATTATTACCCGCATTTTTATATTCAAAGCTTTCAAGCTCTTCTTTTGAATAGTACGGATTCATCTTAATAAACCAATATCCGCCGGGCTTCAGCACCCGTTCCAGATCATCGATCACGGTTGTTGATATGTCCTTCGGCATTACATCCAGAACATTGGACAGGATCACTCCATCAAACGACATGGGTTCCATCTTTAAATCCAGATTTCTCAGATCCACCGGTATACATTCCTCAAAAACCCGGGTTCACATTTCTATTTCCTGCTCATATGCTTTCTTCAAAGCTGATCATCTCCAATATGAATTTTATCTCTTCGTTGTTTGGCAGTTTAAAATCTCTCTAAGATTTCTTTATCTATACTCGACAACATCTCTTAATGCTTTTCGTGGCCTTTTCGGCGGAGCTTCATTTGCAGTTCCAACAGCAACAATTCCTGTCAGCTGGTTGTCTGTTCCGATAAATTCTATCAGCTCATTATAGGCAAAGCAGGTATTGGCAATCCATAATGTACCTAATCCATATCCGGTCGCTGTCAATATCATATTCTCAACAGCCGCACCAATCGACAGCGAATCGCAAATTTCTACGATCCGTTTTTCTCTCTCGATGCTTGCAAATGGTGTATATTGATTTGTATTAAGCACTGCTATAAGGCACGGCGCCTCCTGCATGATTCTGACTGTATTTTCAGCATCGGGGATTGCAAATGCCCATTCCGGCATAAGTTCATGTGTGATTTTTTCTGAATTTATACCATGGCGCATAACCTCAACCAGTTTATCTTTCGCTTCTCCCTGATATACGATAAATTTCCATGGCTGCCGGTTTTTGGCTGATGGCGCAAGAGTAGCACTATATATGATCTCTTCGATCAGCTTCCTGTCAATCTCATCGGATCTATATTTTCTTATACTTCTTCTGTTCTCAATTTCTCGTATCATAGTCTTCTCCGTAAATTTTGATTTCAATGTTTTTTCCAGTCAATACATTTCTGACCACCGGACATCGTGTACCACTTACTTTCTTTCCAATCCACCTCACTCTTCATCTGCGGTCACCCCGGTTTCCTTTTTGTTCGACGTAAACAAATAAAACATAGCACAAAATACAAATGCAAATACAACGCCGAAAACATTCTGAATCACTCTCTGCAATATTCTCCCGTGTATTATACATTATATCATTGCAGATAATATATGGTGTACGAATTTTCACGCGCTCTTTATAAAAGCGCTTCTGGATTTTTTCTATGATCACTGCCCGTTCCGTATTCTCGCTGCGTTCATTCCACGAATCATTTTGTGTTTCTTTTCAGGTCGTCACCCGGTTTTCGGCATCAAAAAAACGCCATACTCATCACCATTCCGGCAATGAGCAGACGCTTTATATTTTGTCCGTATTCTTTTGCAAAAGAGAAACAAATGAAATGTAAGTTTGTAGCGCATGTCGCATCTGTCTATGATAATATTAGCACAGGTCAATTCTGAAAAAAAGAGGCAGAATGGTAGCAAAAGGATAGTAATTGGTAACAAAATGGGAGTAATACGGAAACATGCTGCACATTCCCCTATCCTCTCAGATTTAAAAACCATCTATCAGGCTGATGATGAGCAGAATGCTCAGGCTGCTTTAGACCGTGTGACAGAAAAATGGAGTCCGAAATATCCGAATTCCATGAAACGCTGGAAGGACAACAGGGATGCTGTTTCTTCAATTTTTAAGTTTTCAACCACTGTCCGGAAGGTCATTTATACAACAAATGCGATAGAATCACTGAACTCCACATACCGGAAACTGAATCGTCAGAGAAGCGTATTTCCAAGTGATACAGCGCTGTTAAAAGCCTTATATCTGGCCACTTTCGAGGCTACTAAGAAATGGACAACTACCATCCGGGACTGGGGCCAGGTCTATGGGGAGTTGAGTATCATGTACGAAGGACGACTTCCAGAATAAGTAAAAACATAATCTAAGACAGGCGGCCAGCCGCCTGCTCTTGACATGCCTAGCAGTAACTGTTATATATAAAACAAGGGTGAAAAGCCTGATTTGTAAGCTTCTCACCCTTCATTATCATAGAAGAATCTAATTTACAGAGATTTTCTCATAGTCTCTCCGCAGACTCTACACATATAACCATAATCTGTTCATCTTGATCTTCTATCTCATCATTATGATGTTCTATAAATTCATCAAGTTTGTGTATAAATTTCAGATGTTGAACTTTCTGTGTAAATAACTTCTTATAATTAATAGATTCCATATACTGCTCTTCATCAGTAAAGTGTTTTACTGTATAATCACGAAGATTTTCCAATATTATGTCAATTCTATCATATTTATTCCAATATAATATTCTGGTTTCATTTCATACATCCATTAGTCCTGCTTTCATTTTTATTCAGCCTTTGAAAACTGGTCTTTGCCTACAGAACATAACGGACATTCAAAATCTTCCGGAACATCCTCCCACTTTGTACCAGGTGCAATACCACCTTCTGGATATCCCTTCTCCTCATCGTATTCCCATCCGCAAACATCACATACATATTTCATTTGTTGTTCCTCCTTGTAAATACATTAATACACAGCCTATATTACGGTTATATTTGTGTTGTTCTTAAATCTTAATATGTATAAATGCTTTTAGCATTTCCATAATCCATGCAGGTTACAATATGCATATACTTCTTCTACCTGTTCACCATCGCAAAGACAAAAATCTGCTACCGGCTCCTGCCCTGGATTTAACTGTTTTCTGTATATTCCCTGGTTTGTATTTAATGTAATCCACTCAATGAAATGCTCTTCAAGCATTGGATGTTTTGTCTCTCCGACCACGACATGAACATGACTGCCTTCTATCGTATATACAGGTACATGCTTCTCGACAGCAGCATCTGTCACTCCGGCTTTTAATTCCTGCATAGGTTCTCCGCAACAAATTACAGGAACACCTTTATCCTTTACCTTTTCAACAATGTTTCCACAATGCTTACATATATAATACTTTACTTCCATGCTTTTATCTCCTTCCATGTGTATAATTTATAGTTCAATTGTCTCTATAATCTTTTTCAAAGAATCTGCAGATTTCTTAAGCTTTAATGCTTCCTCACCACTTAAATTAATAGGTACATTAGACTCAATACCATCAACACCTACAATAACTGGCATACTTAACGATACTCCGTCAATATCCTATACGCCATGAATCATGTGCGATACCGGAAGTATTGATTTTTCATTTCTCATAATCACTTCACAGATTCTTTTTACAGACATTGCCATTCCATAATATGTAACTTCATTTGCCGTAACGTGTATTCTCATTTCGTATACGGCATTTCTTACAAGATCTTTTTAAATGGTATTTCTCCTACTTGTCATTCGTGCTCCTTATTAGTATTAGTTCTTAATAAGGATTATATACCACTATTATCCTGTTGTCAACAAAAATAGTAATAATTATCATTATTACAAAAGATGCCAAACTAAGCATCTTTTATCTGAATAACTATTGTATTTTGCGTTCAAAAACATATTCTGAATCTGATGATAAATCAGACCTAAAGGAATATCCAAATCTGTCAAATTTCTGAATTTCCACCAGATTTTCAATGTTATTTTCTGCCATGAATCTGACCATTTCACCACGAGCCATCTTGGCATAGGTACCTTTTGTTACCAATTTATCTCCGGATAACTCACAAAATACAATCGTAATATATCTGTCCTGTGGTGTCAGATACTTTTCTATACATTTTGAGTATTCTTTTGATGCAAGATTAATGATAATCCTGCTGTCATCAATTACTGAATGATATAACCGATCCCCCCAGTAATCATATAGATTTGTTGTTTCTTCAATCTCAGCTTTTGTCTGCATTTCAAGGCGATAAGGAGTCACACCATCCAGTGGTTTTAAAATGCCATAAAACGCAGACAGGATTCTTAAATGATTTTGCAGATACTCAAACTGCTGGATTTCAAACACAGATGGTGCCATATATTGAAATGCAATCCCTTCATATGCTAAAACAGCCGGAGTAAGCCTGTTATAAAGATCCATATTTTCCAATCTGTTAAAGTTCTGCTCTGCAATCTTGTCATTACATTTCCAGATAGCTTTCAGTTCCTCTTTTGATTTGCTTTTCATCCAGCCCAATATCTCTGCTGTCTTATCAATAAAGGCAGGCAGTTCAACCGGTGCTATGTTATCAGTATCTGCAATCATCTTTTTTGCAGGTGACAATATAATCTTCATCAATTTAATTCCTTAAGCATGTTTTCAGGATCATCTGCCGCCTTTACTTTATCATTGGCTTTGATAATAATCCCTTGCTCATCAATAAGATACGTAGTTCTTACTACACCCATAGAAACCTTTCCGTAATTTTTCTTTTCTTTCCATACATCATATACTTCGATCACCTTACGCTCTGGATCTGCCAAAAGTGTAAATGCCAATCCATATTTTTCTTCAAATTTCTTGTGAGAGGCTACAGAATCCTTGCTCACTCCAAGAACAACTGCTCCTTTCTCGGTGAATTGAGGATAACGCTCGGAAAAACCACATGCCTGCTTTGTACAGCCTGCCGTGTTATCCTTTGGGTAAAAATATAAAATTACCTTTTTTCCTGCATAATCACTTAATTTATGCATTTCCCCATTCTGATCCGGCAATTCAAAATCCGGTGCTTTGGTTCCTATTTCTAACATTTACTATTCCTCCGCTTCTGTATTTTCCACCTGTTTTCTTGTTCTCTTATTACCTGAAATCATTTTATGTCCAGTGTATATGGACATAATCATACATATAAGAGTGCTGCACGCAAAATACCTATGACTTGATTTAGATCCTTTATATCCAGTATAAAAAGTTCCAATCATAGTAATTAACGCTCCGAATGACCAATACTTATGTGCTTTCATTCTATACCTCCAAATTGATTAAGCTGTTTCCAAAATAAATATCTCTGGATCATTAACAATATTATACCTTCCGTTCATCACTTTCTACAAGCAAGAAAAGCTAAATACTCAATCCATATAGAGATCGATATCGCATTCACAGGTTTTAATTGCCATATTGAAAATGTAATCTGCCATCTTATCAAATAATACAAAAGGATGTATCACGATAATTCTTCCATTACCTTGACGCATCCTTTCGTATGATTATTTTTTTCTATTCTTCTTAATGACAGCTATGGCTTCCACATCCATGCTCACCACATGTATGTCCCTCTCCGTGGCTGTGCTCATGGTGAGAACACTTCACATCTGGATTATAATCAAGTGTATCATTGATAAAAGCTTCTACTGCTTTATCTGCATCTCCTGAAACTCCGCCAAAAAGCTTAATGCCTGCTGCCGCTAACGCAGTCTGGGCACCTCCTCCGATTCCGCCGCAGATCAAAACATCGGCATTTAATGCATTAAGAACTCCTGCCAATGCACCATGTCCGCTTCCATTCGTATCTACTACTTCTGAATGTACCACTTTTCCTTCCTCTACATCGTAGATCTTAAATGTCTCTGTGTGTCCAAAGTGCTGGAAAATCTGTCCATTTTCATATGTTACTGCTATTCTCATGATACCTTCTCCTTTTTCCACTGCATATTTTTGATATATCTCCTGCTTATAACATCCTCCAAGGTTGCAGTTACTGCTCTGACCATCACAGATTCTAAAATCCCCACCTTCTATTCTGAGCGGATGTCCATCAATTAGAGCATCTGCTATTTTCTTCCTGGCAATCTCGTAAATTCGTTGAACTGTTGTTCTTGCGATCTGCATAGATTCTGCACACTGCTCCTGACTATAACCTTTCTTGTCCAAAAGACGAATTGTCTCGTACTCATCTACCGTCAGAACAATGGGTACTTTTTTCTCAGTATCATCTGCAGGAAAGAATTCTAAAACATTCGGGAAATGGCAGACTTTCCTGCATTTTACTGGTCTCGGCATAAACTGCTCCTTTCTCGCTTTTCTTATATATTAGCTCTATAAAAGGCATATGTCAATAACGTTTTTTGACATATGCCTTTTACAATCAGCTACTGTTCCTGCAGTGTATGTCCATCCCACGGAACACGGAAGGTCCAGAATAGTTTGATGGCTTCATGCAAGGACGATGCTCCGGCACTAACTAAATAATCAGGGTTCCGTGTCCCTACTGTCCGGAAATAGGAAACCGCAAATCCGCTTTTAAGGGAACCAGCATTCCGGTGGTGGAAACCTTTATAATAAATGCTCCGGTCTTCTTTGTAATAACTGGATTTACCATAGCAAATTGAAATGGGCCTGCTGCCACCACAATGATATTTTTCTTTACACCAATCATATTGGCTGCCATTCCAACACAATGATCCAGATTTGCCCTTAATGTATCAAGCAGATCTGTAATTACCTGTTGGTCTGCCTCCGTTGCATCTGTAGATTTCTGAGCGAGAAACAATGGGTCCCGCATAATTTTTTTCACCATATTCTTATCCTCTAATTCCAGTTTTTCCAAACATCCGGCAGATAACCCAGGGTTGATTGCTTACCATTTCTAACCACTGGTGTCTTAATCACCTTCGGATTTTCAAGAACCTTGTCAAGCTTATCATCAGCTGCAATATACTTTATAAGGGCAAGGGAATGATAAAAGAGATATATTTCGCCTTGTTTATTCTTGTAGCAACCAATCGGCTATATCATGGATTTCGATTCCTTCATAACTATATTTTGGATGTTTGGTTCTGGCAATAATCATTT